>Ga0209514_10002030_pt1 | contig 32489 bp, 26 predicted proteins | sample Subgrocontami58m_FD_187452 | JGI IMG/M metagenome (GOLD analysis project Ga0209514, IMG submission 187452) | Subsurface groundwater microbial communities from S. Glens Falls, New York, USA - GMW37 contaminated, 5.8 m (SPAdes) (version 3) | ecosystem: Environmental > Aquatic > Deep subsurface >...
CTCGGAATTCATGTTTCGCTACAACATTCGTTGCTACCAGACTCGTCTGAACGTACTCTCAGCCCTGCTCTCTCGAAAATCCCACACACTACTGGTGTAGTCCCCGTGATCGGTTCTATTGTGATCAAACAACATTTTTGCTATAATACTTACAAAGAAATACAGAGAGAATCCCTATGCCTGATGCGACCCAGAACCCGCAGGTGGATAACCGCGCGCTCGCCGAGCAGGTGTACGACATGATCATGGGGGAGATCGAAACCGATCTCCTGCTCAAGAATATCCCGCTCCTCGATGCCAAGTATGTGGGCGAGACGCCCGAGGACCACGAGGCGCGCATGGAGCGCTATCAGGCGGCCTACAAAAGGTTTGACTCCGAGCTCCAGAAATTCATGGACGAGGTGAACGGCAGCGTCCGTTCTTCGCAGATCAAGTCACTCAAGGAGCGCGAGCAGCAGGATCGCCAGGCGGAGCAGGACGCACTTCAATCCATCACTTCAGCTTTTAGCTGAGATCTCTTTTCCCCCTCCTTCTATGGAGACGCATACACACATTTATTTCGGTTCCGAGGACACACGCGAGCATCGGCTCGTGTGGCAGACCGCTTCTGCGCCCGCTTCCGCGGAGAAGCCGGAGACGTATGAACAGAAGCTGGAACAAAAGGCCAGAGATCCGCTTGCCCCCGATACTGTCGTTCAGGAGATCGAGGATTATGCGAACAAAAATAAGGAGCGCGGGAGCTACATTTCCTCGCTCTTGGAGGCGAGGCAGGAACGGATCAATGCAAATCGTCAGCTACAGGACATTAAGGATCTCACTGGGGAGGCAAATCCGACGTGGAACAAGATGAGGACAGCTATTGCGACGAAAGAGCCGCTTACAAAGAAAGGAGGAATCGAAGCAGCGAAAGAATTCATCGCGGATCAGTACAAGCAGATACGCGCGCTGGCGAAACGGGCATCCGGAGAACCCGCCGCGGTGAAGCCGCCATATAACTACCTGAGGCAGATCGATGCTCTGCGTGAGAACGTCGCGAAAACGAAGAAGCTCGATGGGACACTCATCGGTACCGACAAGCTGAAGGATGGGAAGCCGGATACTGAAGATTCTTCGGTGAAGAAAGCGAAGAAAGATTTGGAGACGCTGAAGACCGATCACCAAAAATACATGTCCGATTTGGCGGATCTTCTGAAGAGAGCTACGGAGCCAAATCTCAATACGGACGCCAAGAAACAGAGAGAGCGGGAAGTGGAGAACAGCCGCGATGAGCGGAGAGAAAAGCTCATGAAGAAAATAGAGGAATTGTTCCCGGACACGTATTTGAGTCCTGTACCGCCACTACCCACAACACTTCCGCCCTCACCTCCTGGCCTCCCGCCAGCACCATCTCCTACTCTCTCACCATCTCCCTCCAATAATCTTCCGGCATTCAACGCCCATGAACAGATCGAAGAGGTGATTTCTGAGATTGGGAAAATCAAACAGTTGATTGATGAGAGGCTGGGGAGGATTCCGCTCATCCCGGTGCCACTGAAACCCGCGCAGGCGAAGGGGCCGGCGGTTACACAGACCGCTCCGGTTGCACCGGCGCGAGCTCCGGCAGTACCAGCTCCAGCTCCGACTCAAGCACCCACAACTCCGGAGAAGCTACCGGAGAATCTGGAGGCTGCCATGAAGAAATTCGAGAAGGCCGTGAAAGATGGCAATGAAGCGGATGCGAATAAGGCGCTCGAGGAGATGAATGGGGTGCTCCCTCCGAAGCTTGAGGATCGCACGAAGCTCTTGGAAAGGCTGAATACGGCACTCGGATCGAATGACAGTAAGATCAAGAACAAGACCGTAGAATTCGATAGTAAGTCAGGCAAGCTCGTCCTCGTCGAGAAAACAGCCTCTGCCGTCGAGTTGCCAAAAGGTTGGCTGGAACAACTGAGGGAAGCGATCAAAATGCTCAAAGAGTTCTTCGATGATTTCTTCAAGAAAGAGAAAGAAGCCCGTTGCGGCGACCTCCGAGATATGCCGACTGCAAAGGATCACCTTGAGGAACTCAAGGAAAAGCAGAGGCAATTACGTGAGAAAGCGAAAACCGATCCGAAGGCCAAGAAAGAGCTCGACGAAGTGACAGAGCAGATCAACAGGCAGGAAGCGGCGGTCAGGCGTATGGAGGAGCAGAAGAAGAGGAACGAGGAAGCCGAGCAGAAACTCAAGCCGTACACGACCGATAATCCGAAGTCTGGTATCCGTACCTACAGGGACCAGTTCGGCAACCTCTATATGGTTGGGAAAACGGATACGGAGTTCACAGCTTCGGTGATCGTCGAGCAGGAGCGCGCTTTCGTCCGCGAAGCATGGCGTGGCCAGCGGCCAAGGGGGTATCGCATGCCCGTCGTCGAGAGTGCGTACATGCCTGTGCCTCTGCAGCCGACGATCAACATCACGCAGATCGGAAGCGTCATTCAGGGTGTCAAAGGGAACGTGACGGTGTCAGGCGACACTGTCCAGGCTGCCGCGGCACATGTCGGTGAAGTGCCAAGGTATCCGACGGCGACCGCGGAGGCTCCGAATGCGAGACCCATGCCACCGCGCACGACCCCGGAACTCCGGAACATGCCTCCAAGAAATCCTCCTGCGGCGCCTACCGCACCCAGCAGCAGCGTACCGATTCCTACGCCAAGGCCGACCGGCAGCCGGCCGCACGCAGGACATTGAGCGGATGATTTGCCCGCAGTGAACATGTGGGAGAGCCCTTCACTGCGGCTCTCCCCATTTTTTTAGCCCATGCCCTACCAGGAAGTACCTCAGCAGCGGCAGAACCCCGCCCACTCGCCGGAAAATCTCGACCCGCAGGGCGAGAGCGAACAGCGCACGCGGGAGATCGAGGAAGTGCTCAAGCGACCGGATGTCCGTGCCGCAATAAAGCAGAGGATACTTCAGGAACACTGGGTCCCGCTCGAGGAAGGAGGGCAGCAGATCCTCAAGCGGCTGATTCAGGATCCGAAGTCGGGGGAACGTACTTACTATGTCATTCGCCTCTCCGACCAGCAGGTCTTCCGTCTCGATCGTTCTTCACTGAAGTACGAAGGAATACCGAGTGAGGAGTATCCGGGTGAAGCGAAAGAAGCATTGAAGGCGCTCGAGGCCGGCCTACAGGCCGCCGAACGGGAATCCGCTCCGCAGGCGGCACCACCCGAGCAGTGGCAACTTCAGTGGAGGAAGGAACAGACCTACCAGTGGACCGTGCTCAAAGACGGGTCGAAGTACGCGGTCTACTTAAGCGGCAGGGTATGTGTCTGGTCGCCGGGGACGAACCGTGTTCAGGATGTAACGGACTTCGAAAAGTTGCCGCAGGAAGTGCGCCAGAAGCTCTGGCGGCAGGGAAATGGATATCGGTGGATCATCCTCGAGAACGGCGACAAGTACGCGGTCTACCCGAGCGGTCGCGTGAGTGCCTGGTCGGCGGCGGAAGGGTTGCGTGACGTGAGCATCGGCGCGTGTCCTCTTCTCGTTCGCGAGGAGTATGCCAGGATGACGAGTGGGCAGGCGCAGCGACCCCGGGAGGAGTCCCGCCCGGCTCCAACCCCGGAGCGCACGGAGGCGGAACCCGAGCAATCACGTGAGCAGGTGCCGGCGACACCACGGGAAATCGTCGAGCGGCTCAGGGTACTTCGCTTCACGGATAAAGACGGAAACAGCCTCGAGTACGCTGCGATTTCCACGTTCAGTGAAACGTACTTCCACCGTCACGGAATCGCCGATGCGCGGCTCCCTGATTACCACCGCAACATGATGGAGGCGGAGCAGCGGATGCGGGAAATCGTGAAAATCAACTCGCTTCCGGGCGCGAAAATTGTCTTCGATGGCACGTCGTTCATTCTCGCGGATGCCGGGAGGAACCTGACCGTCAAGGCGAACGCGCTCTATCTGCTCAAGCAAACCGGGACGGAGCAGGGGACGGAGTACTTCACGCGGATTGATGCCGAAGGAAGGGGGACGCAAGTTCGCCATAACCGCATGCATCCGAAGGCTCTCAATCACGACGTGTACGAGTTCCGATCCGCGTACGGGAGGAAGACGGAGGAGTTCATCGGCAGGGACGGGAGCCTGAAGCTCAGGATGGAGACAGCGGACGGGAGAGTGCAGAACTACCAGTACTTCGACGGTCGTGGGAGCGGAGCGAAGAAGCGGCCGAACGTCCTTTACGTCGGGACGGGGGCTTTGGCGGTGGAGATGCCTACACGTGACGGGGCGATAACCCGCGAGCGCCACGCGCTCGGTCAGGGGATCCACTTCGTCCCGGAAACCGGAAGACCCATCGGGAAGTTTCAGAGCCGCGTTCCGGATCATCTGAAGAGCACGCACCGATTGGACGCGGAGGACAAACGGAAACTCGAAGAGTACGTGGACCAGGTGGTCTCGGTACTGAGGACACCCGAAGCGATCACGGCGTTCGTCGCCGCGAACTTCCAGCCAGTGCATCAGGATCAAAATGCGGGGATCGTGCGGCAGGTGGAGGAACGGGCGGGTCAACAGGATGCTCAGCACCCTCTCCGTACCATCTTCCTTGGGACAGGGGACTGCGAAGATTACGCGCTTCTCATCCAGTACCTTTGCGGGAAGGCCAGTGAGAAAGGGCCGGGAAACGGCTGTGCATCATTCGTTGCAAAGACATTCGAGAATCACTATGCCGCCTACTTTGTAGAGGAGTACACGCAGCCCGACGGCCGGAAAGGATATGCCCTCTGCCGGATGCACTCGTGGGGGTTCGACCGCGAGTACAAGGACGGCGCGAAGACGCTCTTCAGCTCGCCGAAGGAGGCGCTGAATGCCGTGTGGATGACGGCGAGATCGAATGTCGACTCCGGTGTGGAGGCCCGGATCAAAGATGCAGATGCGTCTTTGGCTTCGATGTCCCTTACAGCGCCGGAATATCCCGCGCTCAGGCGATACGCGGAGTCCCTGCGGAGGCTCGGTGGCCGCGGCGTTGTCGTGATGGACCGCGTTTCCGCGAATATGAATGACGGGCGCGCGCGCGAGATGGTGATCCCCTCGGACGACAACGAAAGGTATTGGGCGCAGTTTGTGAGGAAGATGTCATAGCTGTTCTTTTTCTGTCCAAGCGACAGAAAAAGAACCAAAAAGAGCGCGTGTGCGCCAACGTCCGCCCTCAGACCCCCGCCGTGGCGCACGCCACCCCTTTGGTGGATGCGATTCTTTAGACTGGCTGTACTTGGAGGGTTGGGGATGAGGACGGAACAAAGAAAAACACACATGAAAAAACTGCGGGGAGCACGCAGTTTGGCGGAGGAGGTGGACGATCAGGAAGACTTAGGGGCCTTCCTTGAAGACCCATCTTCCACCGTCGATCATGGCCTCGAACCGACGGATACCGTCGGTTCCCGTGTACAGCCGGCCAGTGAGTGGGCTTGGCTTCCGCGGCAATGGTCGGTAGGACTCCTGGTCCCACCGGACCCTGTTTGTGTCGCAGAAGTAGCGACCACAGGGTCCCCAGCAGACAGGGGTAGCGAATATCCCGAGACAGCTTGGGGGCTTGCAGCAGGTGGTTCTGCAGACGACGCGAACACGTTCGATGTAGACCCGTTCGACCGGGACTACGTAGACCGGCTCGATGACGTAGGTAGGGGTCCGCTCGACGACATACACGGGCGGCACCCCTTCGACCTCGATCGGTCCGATGTAGGCTGAGCTGCCTCCAGCAACGACGACGTTTCCGTCGCCTTGGATTTGGATCACGTCGTCGGCCAGAACGGGGGTGGCAAAAACGAACGCACTGATGGCCACGAGGGCCAAAACGAACGCGGAGATCCGGGCCATGGTATGGCCTCCTTCCTTTGAGAACTTTGTGCTCCCCACAGCATCCACCTTCCATCATCCGCGCTCCCAGCGGACAACAGAAAGTGTTGTGGCATGAAGCACGGGCGGGATTCTCAAGTCGCAGCGCGGTGCTGCGGCATTTGAGTCCGCTGAAAGGCGGATGCGTGAGGACAAAAATGGTGCCAAGGAGCAACTGCTATAAAATAGCATAAAAGCCTATGTTTGTCTAGGATAAACAAGTACGGACGAGAATCAGGAATCAGGAATTAAGAATCAAGAATTTGTAGTTATTCTTGATTCATGATTCTTGATTCTTAATTCTTCTTTTTAATGTAGTATTCCAAACAACAAAACTTATGGCTTCATTGGTCCTCATTGATGGCACGGTATTCAGAGGGGAATCATTTGGTGCCGAGGTCGATACCGACGGGGAGGTCGTCTTCTCTACGGGCATGGTCGGGTACCCCGAATCCATGACGGACCCGAGCTACTGCGGGCAGATCCTCACCTTTACCTACCCGCTCATCGGCAACTACGGCGTTCCGAGCGAGGAACGAAACGAGTGGGGCTTTTCGAAGAACTACGAGAGCGAAGACATCCACGTGCGAGGCATCATCGTCGCGAAGGAGAGCCGCGACTTCAGCCACCAGAGCGCCGTGAGTTCCCTCCATGAATGGATGAAGCACCACAAAGTTCCGGGGATTTCCGGCATCGATACGCGCGCACTGACGAAGAAACTCCGAGAAACAGGAGTGATGTTGGGAAAGATCGTTCAGGATGACTCAAAGCTCAAAGCTCAAAGCTCAAAGCTTCATGTGGAGGATCCCAACGACCGCAATCTAGTTGCTGAAGTTTGCCTAAAGGAACCGGTAACGTACGAGCCGAAGCTTCCAGAGGGGCAGACGGAGCCCGTTGCCGCCATCATGGCGTACGACTGCGGCATCAAGCGCAATATCCTCCGTTCCTGGCTGAAGCGCGGAGTGCGGGTTCACCTCGTTCCCTGGGATTACGATGTAAGCAAAACTGACTTGGCTTATGACGGCTTATGCATAAGCAACGGTCCGGGGGATCCGAAGAAAGCGGACAAGACCATCGAGCAGATCCGATGGGCGCTCAACAAAAATATTCCGACGTTCGGTATCTGTCTCGGCAACCAGCTCCTCGCACTCGCGATCGGCGGCGACACCTACAAGCTCAAGTACGGGCATCGCGGCGCGAACCAGCCGTGCATTGAGTGGGAAAACGGCAAGCCGGGCAGACGGTGCATCATTACATCCCAGAACCACGGATTCGCCGTGAGCGAGAAATTACCCTCCGAGTGGGAGATCTGGTTCTCGAATGCGAACGATGGAACGGTGGAGGGGATACGCCACAATAGCGGAAGGTTCGTTTCCATCCAGTTCCATCCGGAGGCGACACCGGGACCGGAGGATGCGAACTATCTCTTCGATGAATTTCTGGCTGTTATGAAGACAAAAAAATAAGCCAGACTACAGTGACCGAGGTGACCGAAGGAACCGAGGTAACCGAAGTGTGCTAGCCTGTTCTCGTAAGACCTCGGTTTCTTCGGTGCCTTCGGTCCCTTCGGTAACCCTTACCAAATGCCCACTCCCACCTACACCATTACCTGCACGCGCAAGGAGCTGATCGCCCCCGGTATTTTCGAGCTCGTCTTCACGAAACCCGGGGGCTTCGCGTTCCAGGCCGGACAGTTCGTCATGTTCGAGGTGCCGCTGATCGAAAACCCGGCCGATATTCAGAAACGGGCGTATTCCATCGCTTCTTCGCCGGAGGAACCGGATCTGCTCTTTGTCATAAAATTGATCAAAGGCGGCCGTGCAAGCCGGTGGGTGGAACAGGTTCTTTCGGAGGGAACCGGGGTCAGGATGCAGGGGCCGCTCGGCGTATGCACTTTGGAACCGGACGTTTCCCGGCACTATCTCTTCGTCGCAACCGGCAGCGGTGTGGCGCCGTGCCGGTCAAACATAACCCGGATGATTAATCTGAAGCCTCCGGCTCCCGCGGTGACGTTGCTGTTCGGGGTGCTACGAAAGCAGGATCTCTTCTGGTCGGAATATTTCGAACACATCGCTTCGGAAAATCCGGCGTTCCGGTTTGTTCCGACGCTTCTTTTCCCCGAACCGGACTGGAAGGGACACACCGGCAAAATCCAGGATATCATTCCGTCGCTGGTTTCGGATCCGGAGAAAACCGATGTCTTCATCTGCGGCGCGCCGGAACTCGTGCCGGAAGTGCAGAAAGTCTGCATCGAAACAGTGGGTATTCCAAAGAAAAACATTCATGCAGAAGGGTTTTAAATGCATGGTTATATGAAATCCAAAAACATGCCGCATTTTCCCCGCAGCCGGGACATCGTGTCCCGGATTGTCCAATTCGGAGGAAGGGTGCACATAGTAATTTACCGGGGCACTATGCCCCGGCTACGGTGGTCTTCTTGCTACTCGGGAAGCTTCATTTCTCCTCGTTCAATCATTTCCAGCACCTTCGGGAACCACTCCATCTCCAGCTTTTGGACCCGGGCTTTGAGAGTATCCACGGTGTCGTCCGGCATGACCGGGCACCGCTTCTGGATGAGGATTTTTCCCGTGTCCACTCCTTCATCAATCAGGTGGATCGTCATGCCGGACTCCTTGTCCTTCGCTGCGAGGACCAGCTCGTGCGCGTGTGCGCCCGGGTGCTTGGGGAGCAGTGCCGGATGGACGTTGAAGATTCTGTTTCGCCACTGCTGCACGAACCACGGCGAAAATACCCACATCCATCCCATGCAGGCGATGACGAAGCGGTGAGCGGTGAGCGGTGAGCGGTAAGCTGGGTTTGAGTTGATAAGATCGAGAATGGCTTGGTGGAGGCGCCTGTCGTAGTCCTCGCGAGATTCTCCCTTTTGCATCGGCACGATCTTGATCGGGAGGCCGGCAGTGAGAGCTTTCTCTCTGCATCCGCGATCTTCGCGGTCACACACGAGACCGAGGCAGGAAGCGGTGAGGGAACCGTCGCGTATCCGGTCAAGTGTTGCCTGGAAGACCGTTCCTCTGGATGAGGAGAGAACGATGAAATTCATGTGAGGATGGTATCACAAAACAACACCTTTGTTTTTGCATGTAAGTGCTCACTGACCTTGCACCAAAAACTCAATCTCCTCATCAGGAGCGGGTATCTACCCGCGGTTCCGAGGGAATACCTTCTGGCTGGCGAGTGTTGCTCATTCCCGGGAAACGCAGGTCGGAGACCTGCTCCCAAGGTAAAAAAAATCTTTGGGAGCGCCTCTCCGAGGCGCGGTACTGTCATAGGTAGACCCTGTAGATGGATTGTCACTGGAGACGAAACAAATCAGTAGAGTCAGTGAGCGGTTACGAGTAAATCATCTTTTAATAAAAGCCTCCTTAAAAAGATCTTCATCCGGCTCAATTCCGTCCACCCATCCGGAGTAATCGGATAGCTCGAGTCCGTGATCCCGGATTATCGCCGCTGGCACCGACTGACCGGCGTTGCCCATGACGAAGTTGGCGGCGGTGGCGAGCTGATCCGCCACTGCTTCGTGCGTGAAACGGAGAGGCTTCCCGAAGAGATCCTTTTCACCGATTTCGCTCCTCATGGGATGGATGCCGCTACAGACGAGTGCAAAAGCGGTGACGCCGGTTCTCCCCGGACGGCAGCACGAGTCGGTGACGATCACGGCGATGTGAGAAGAGGCCGAGGTTACCGAGGGGACCGACGTGACCGAGGTTATATTTGTAGACTTCGGTCTCTTCGGTTCCCTCGGTCCCTTCGGTGCCTTTCTGATCAGATCGGACAACCTCGAACGCAAGGCTTGCGCCGACGCAACTGGGTCCTCCGGCCAACCGATTGCAAAGCCGCGTTGAACGTTGGATTGGTCCAATCCGGCGTTGGGGCAGAGGATTCTGCCACGGCGCATGCCTTCGGGCTTGAGTGAGGTGAGAAGCGCGAAGGGGCATGTCCCGGCGATCACCCCGTTCATCCGCTCGGCTTCACGGAGCACGAGCTCCGTGAATGCGGGATCCTGCCCGCACGCTGGAGCGAGAGCACCTGCCCGTTTCCCCGGATGTACCGACTTCAATGCCATCATCCTCTCCTCGACCGTCGCGATGACCTTGGAGGAGACCAGGAGAATGTCGCCGTCCTTAAGATGCCCGTTCGCAGCGAGAATTGCGGCGAGATCATCACGGGGACCGAGAACACCTGTAAGAACCGGGAGAACCAGCATATGCCAACTATATCCTCGATGATGTGTTTTTTCCTGGTTTCGAGAGGTAATACTGTTTCCAATCCGACCTGATGCCTTGTGCTTTCAGGCCGGACATTCTTGTCCGGCACAAGCCGAGCATTCGTGCTCGGCTTGAAAGCCACAACCTTGCAGATCGGGCAAAATGCCCGATCTGTGCCAGGCAGGAATGCCTGGCCTGGAATAATGTGCGATGTTGTTATTCCTCATTTCCCCATAAGTTCACCAGCGCACGTTTCTGCACGAGAACCACCCTGCTCGTGACCTGCGAGGTGGTGAGGTCGATGGACTGGACTTCCACGGCGGCGGTGGAGATAGAGGGACTGTCGAAGAACAGGGCGCCCGGTGCCGATGGAACCATGAAGCGGATGCCGGCACGCGCGGGGAGAGTCCATCGCGTGAAGCCGAAGACCGGGATCTCCTGCGTGACCGCAGAGAGCGGGGCGCCGGTTACCTCGAGACGGGACCACGCTGCGGGTGTACTCACGCGGATCGCCTTGTCCGATTTGTTGATGATGGAGGTGTAACCGGAATCCTCCTTGCGTGCGACGAGGACGGAGAGGGAGAGAGGGGAGTCGAACTCCAAACCGATAGTCGCTGTATTCTGCTCGACGGCGAATGAACGGAGCGTGGAAAAGGTCCCGCGATCCACGTACCCCAGCATCAGGAGCACGGCGATGGCCGAGCCGGCGATCGCGAAGTGTGTCCCGAGGTGGAGACTCCGGATCGTGAACGTTTTCTTCGTCGCTTCCCGTTTCGTCTGCACGGGTGTCAGTTTCCTCTTCGTCCGCTTGTGCGGAGCGGAGGCCTTCGTCGGAACAGAGGACTTCTTCCGTCGGGGCATGAACCTATCATAGCGGCATTCTGCCGTTCGTCATAGAGATTTCCTTGCGGAACGGAGGAAGCAAGTATGGGGTGATGGAAGGTCAAGAGAGTCGGGGAAACCGAGGAGTCCATGACAGCTTCAAGCTACAAGCGGACAGCTCAAAGCAGCTTGAAGCTTGAGACTCGCCGCTTGAAGCTCCTCCAAGTTTCGTCGAAGCTCTAACGTCCAAGAACATTTTCTGCTACAATGGAGGCAATGGAATTCAACCCTCATTCCCTCCACACGATTCTCACACGCATCCGCGAGCAGATGCGCTGCCCGCAGTGCGGGACCCGCGTGGTGGTGGACTTCCCGTCCATCAAGATCGCAGGGGAGGATTTCATGCTCCTCCAGCTGAAGTGCGAGAGCTGCAGCGCCTTCATCGTTCTCCATGTGAACCTCACGGAACGCGGTCAGGCGCAGGGAGCCCCGAAGGCTCAGGAACTTCTGAACGCCTCCTCGACACTTTCTTTGAGCGAGAAGGAGATGGCGACACTCCACGGCGCCCTCAAGGCATACGACGGTTCGTTCGAGAAGCTCTTCGGGAAGTACGTGAAATGAACATAACTGCTCACTGACCTTACAGAAATATTTCACAAAGGTTTCTTTAAGTTTCTCCTTCCGTCCTCATCCCAACCCTTCTCCATTGCGATGGAGAAGGGAGCGGTTTATGTATGTTGTTTTGTTTTTAAACAAACAGTTCCCCTCTCCTGCGTCGTGCAGGAGAGGGGTTAGGGGTGAGGTCAAAAAGGAGAACCTCTGAACGACTTGTGTCAGGAAAAATTTTCGTTATAATGCCTTCACATTTTCGTAAGTGCCCCCCGTGGTATAGACGACCATAGGGCCGGGCGCTTCGCTCCTTCGTGTGTCTGTTTTCCTCCTTAGACCTTTCTGCCCTCACTGCCTTCACTGCCCTTTCTCCCCTCACTGCCCTTTCTCCCCTCTCTATGCCATTCATGCCCCGCACATCCGATTCCTTCGATGCCGTCGCTCTGAGTGTCGCGAGTCCGGAGGACATCCTGAGCTGGTCCAGAGGCGAAGTGACAAAGCCCGAGACCGTGAACTACCGCACACAGCGTGCCGAGCCCGACGGGCTCTTCTGCGAGCGCATCTTCGGTCCCACGAAGAACTTCCAGTGCTTCTGCGGGAAGTACAAGGGGATCCGCTACAACGGAGTCGTCTGCGAGAAGTGCGGCGTGGAGGTGACGCGTTCCATTGTCCGGCGCGAGCGGATGGGGCATATCAATCTGGCCGTGCCGGTCACGCACATCTGGTTCCTCCGGAGCTCCCCGTCCCGGCTGGGCCTCCTCCTCGATCTCTCCATCAAGACGCTCGAGCAAATCGTGTACTTCTCGGCGTACATCGTGATCACCGTGGAAGAAGATGGGAAAGGCGCGGCGGAGAAAGAACTGCAGCAGGAGTACGAGGCGCGCAAGAATCAGATCAAGCGCGAGCACGACGATGCGCTCAAGGGTCTGAAGGAAGGCAATCCCACGCGCGAGCAGCTGGATGCCCTGGACAAGTCGACGGCGGAGAAGCTCGATATGCTGAAGATGAATCATAAGGATGCGCTCGAGGATCTCCGGAATCTCCGCGTCGGCGCCGTGCTCTCCGAGCTCAAGTTCCGCGAGATGAATATGAAATTCGGGCATCTCTTCCGTGCGGGAACGGGAGCCGAATCGCTGCGCGAGATCATCGCGGCGATCAACGTGGATGAGATCGTGCAGGGGCTCGTGAAGGAGCGGCAGCAGAGCAGCGGTCAGCGGCTGAAGAAGGTCATGAAGCGGCTGAAGCTCGTGCAGTCCCTGCACCAGGCCAGCATCAAGCCGGAATGGATGATCCTCACCCGGATCCCCGTCCTCCCGCCGGATCTCCGTCCGATGGTGCAGCTCGACGGCGGGCGGTTCGCCGCTTCCGACCTCAACGATCTCTACCGCCGCGTCATCAACCGGAACAACCGCCTCAAGAAACTCATGAGCATCGGCGCGCCGGAGGTCATCAACCGCAATGAAAAACGCATGTTGCAGGAGGCGGTGGACACTCTGCTCAACAATTCGGCGCGTGCCGGGAAGGCTCTCTTCACGGCGGGAGACCGGCGCAAGCTCCGGTCGCTCTCCGATATGCTGAAGGGCAAGCAGGGGCGGTTCCGTCAGAACCTCCTCGGGAAGCGCGTGGACTACTCCGGCCGCTCGGTGATCGTCGTCGGGCCGGAGCTGAAGATTGATGAGTGCGGCCTCCCCAAGGAGATGGCGATGAAGCTCTTCAAGCCCTTCGTCATCGGCCGCCTCATCCGCGACGAGCTCGCGCACAACGTGAAGAGCGCGGAGCGCATGGTCATCGACGGCAGCAAGAAGGTATGGGACATCCTCGAGGAGGTGATCCAGGACAAGTTCGTGCTCCTCAATCGAGCGCCGACGCTCCACCGCCTCGGCATCCAGGCCTTCAGGCCGAAACTCATCGAAGGGCTGGCCATCCAGCTCCACCCGCTCGTCTGCACGGCGTTCAACGCCGACTTCGACGGTGACCAGATGGCGGTCCACGTCCCGCTCTCCGAGCAGGCGCAGCGCGAGGCGCGGGAGCTCATGAACGCCTCGAGAAACGTGCTCAAGCCGTCGGCTGGCGAGCCGATCATCACGCCGGTCCAGGACATGGTCCTCGGTTGCTATTACCTGACCGCGGTGCATGCCGGATGCAAAGGACAGGGTCTGATGTTCAGCTCGGCCAACGAGGCGATCCTCGCGCATGAGCACGGCATCGTGGATCTCCAGGCCAAGATCAAGATGCGGCTTCCGGTGGAGGGCAAGGAGGACGAGACCGAAGTCATCGAGACGTCGGTCGGCCGCCTTCTTTTCCAGGAGATCGTTCCGCCGGAGCTCGGTCGGGTGAACGAGACTCTCCGGAAAGGGACGCTCAGCACGCTCATCGCACGCGCGCTCGAGGTAGTCGGCACGGAACGCACGGCAGCGCTCGCCGATGCGATCAAGAATATCGGCTTCAAGTACGCCACGCTCTCCGGCATATCCATTTCCGTCAGCGACATCCTCGTTCCGAAGGAGAAGGAATCGCTCCTCTCGGAGGCGAACGAGAAGATCCGCAAGATCAACAACCAGTTCTGGAAGGGCTGGATCACGGGGGATGAGCGCTACCAGCATGCCATTCGCATCTGGAGCAAGGCGAAGAGCGACATTTCGATCACGATGGTCAAGAATTTCACCGATGCCGAGAGGAACAGCATCACCTACATGATCGACTCGGGCGCGCGCGGCAACTGGGGGCAGATCACGCAGCTCGCGGGGATGAAGGGGCTCGTCGCGAACCCGTCCGGCCGCACCATCGAGCTTCCCATCCAGAGTAACCTGAAGGAAGGGTTCACCATTCTCGAGTACTTCATCGCCACACACGGAGGACGGAAGGGCAAGTCCGACACGGCGCTGAAGACCGCCGAAGCGGGCTACCTGACCCGCCGTCTCGTCGATGCGGTGCAGGATATCGTCATTCGGGAGGAGGATTGCGGCTCCAAGGTGGGACACACCATCACGCGGGAGGACTCCGAGCAGATCGGGGAGAAATTCGAGCACCGCATTTTCGGACGCACGCTGAATCAGGATGTCATGGCGAGAAAGGAGCTGCTGGCGAAGCGCAACGAGGAGATCGACGCCGACGCCATCGCGCTCTTCCATGAGCACAAGATCGATGCGGTGTCTGTCCGCTCGGTCATGACGTGCCACACCGACGGGGGGATCTGCATCAAATGCTACGGCCGCGATCTCTCCAACAACAAGACTGTCCAGATCGGCACGCCGGTCGGCATCATCGCCGCGCAATCCATCGGTGAACCGGGGACCCAGCTCACGATGCGCACCTTCCACATGGGCGGCGTCGCCGAGGGGGCCGATATCACGCAGGGTCTCACGCGGGTGGAGGAAATTCTGGAAGCGCGACCGCCGCGCACGCCGGCGACGCTGTCGGACATCACGGGACGCGTGAAGGTGACGCACAAGGGGGGGGTCACCACGGTGCACGTGACGGGGGAGGAGCTCGGACAGGACTCATACTTCATTCCCGCAGGCTACGAAGTGATGGTGAAGAAGGGCGTGGAGGTGAAGGAGCGCATGGTCATGGCGAAAGCCGTCGCGGACAAGTCCACGATCAAAGCTGCCATCAGCGGCAAGGTGATGGAGGCCGAGAAGAACAAGATCGTCATCAGGCATACGGAGATCCAGGAGCGTACGTACGAGTTCCACAGCCGCGAGATAATCCTGGTGAAGAGCGGCGACTCCGTGAAGGCGGGTCAGGCGATCAACGCGGGCCACTACAACCTCCAGGAACTTCTCGAGAAGCAGGGCGCGTATGCCGTTCAGAATTACCTGGTTCACGAGGTTCAGCACATTTACGCCTCGCAGGGACAAACGATCAACGACAAGCATCTGGAGATCATTGCGCGCAAGATGTTCAGCAAAGTCCGCATCGTTGACGGCGGAGACACGGAACTCCTCGCAGGAGAAGTCGTGGATATTTCGGACGTCCGCCGCGCGAACAACGCGCTCGTGAAGGGCAAGGGCAGGAAGGAGAAGAAAGAGGCGACACACGAGCAGCTGCTCCTCGGCCTTACGCGCGTTTCGCTCGCGACGGATTCCTGGCTGGCTGGCGCGTCTTTCCAGGAGACCATCCGCGTGCTTGTGGAGGCGGCGACCACTGGGAAGGTTGACTACCTCAAGGGCCTCAAGGAGAACGTGATCATCGGGCGCCTCATTCCTGCAGGCGAAGTCTTCCGCCGTCGTTTCGAGAAGGAACAGGAAGAAGCCAAGAAGTGAGTAGGTTGTAGTGAGTAGTGAGTAGTTTTTTTCTACTCACTACCAACTACTCACTACTCACTGGTTTGTTTCATTCTTTACTTCCACTAATCTTATCCACTATTATTCCCGTCCACTATGCCAACGATTAACCAGCTCATCCGGCGCGGACGCAAGCACCAGAAGCGACGCACGAAGGCTCCCAACCTCCAGTACACCTGGAACGCGCTGAACATGAAGCGCGTGAAGCTGAGCCACGGCGCGCCGGTGAAGCGCGGCGTTTGCCTGAAGGTGACCACCATGACTCCCAAGAAACCGAACTCCGCGCTCCGCAAGATCGCGAGAGTCCGGCTGACCAACGGCGAGGAAATCACGGCGTACATCATGGGCGAAGGACACAACCTCCAGGAACACTCCGTCGTCCTCGTCCGCGGCGGCCGCGTGAAGGACCTCCCGGGCGTCCGCTACCACATCGTCCGTGGAGTTCTGGATACCGAGGGCGTGAGGGACAGGAAGCAGGGGCGATCGTTATATGGGGCGAAAAAGCCGAAGTAATCATTGCTACATTGCTACATTGTTCGCAGGCGAAACGCACGATTGTTGCTTGTCAACAATGAAACAATGAAACAATGAAACAAGTTTATTCTGTTTCTTACCGCAATTATGTCTACATTACCGAAGCAATACATTCCCAAAGGCTCCGATCCGCTGGTTGAGAAGTTCATCAACTGCATCATGAAGCAGGGGAAGAAATCCATCGCCCGCCAGATCTTCGCCGATGCGATCGAAACGATCAAAACCCGCACGAAGGAACCGCCGATGGAGGTTTTTTCCAAGGCCCTCCTGAACACCACGCCGCTCGTTGAGGTTCGTCCCAAGCGCATCGCCGGCGCCGTATACCAGGTTCCGGTGGAGGTCCCGGCCAAGCGTCAGCAGTCGCTTTCGATCCGCTGGATTCTTACCGCTGCGAGGTCGCGGAAAGGTGCAGCCATGGCCGAAAAACTAGCTCTCGAACTGCTCGATGCCTCGGCCGAACAGGGTGCCGCAGTGAAGAAGAAGGAAGACGTCTACAAGATGGCGCAGGCAAACAAGGCCTATGCGCATTTTGCGAAGATGGGATAAAATAACGAGTTTCGTTCTTGCCCTAATCCTTTCGCAAAAGTATCATAAGGCTCTATGGTCTTCTCGATAAAAAACGCCGGCAAATGGGTGGCGAGCAAAGAGGGGAAAGTGATAGCGACAAGCAAGAAACTGTCTCCGTTAGTGAAGAAAGTGGAAAACCGGAAAGACAAGGAGGATATTCGTTATGATTTAGTTCCAAATCAGCCATTTTTTGCCGGTTTTTGTGGAGTTCCCTTACGTTGAAACAGAGGGCAGTTTCGGTCCTGTTTTTCGTCCATGTTTGCCGGTTACTTTGAGTTATGGGAAAAAACGGTTTCCGATAAGCAGTGCACTTGTGGACACAGGTTCGGATATGACTCTTTTGCCGCTTGAAATTGCTCATTATTTGGAGATTGAACTGGATGACAGCCGAACAATAAAACTGAATTCGGCAGGCGGGGGAGTTTTCGAGGCTTTGCCATCACAAAAGAAAATCGGCTATGCATTGGAGATGAAAGGTTTTCCGCCAATATGCTGGCAGGGGACGGCTTATTTCGCTCCCAAACAACAAATAATACTGCTTGGCCATTTTCAATGTTTGGATAAATTTGATCTTCTTTTCAGGGGAACTAAACGAGTGCTTCAGATAACGCTGACAAAATAGCGCGTAAGACAGCATGTTCCTAAAATTCAGATTCTTTGGAGAAAGGTAAGGGAACAAATTGTCTTTTAAAGGTCACAAAATATCCCTATACTGCCGCGGCGTTATTCATTGCTTCATTGTTGCATTGTTTCATTGTTTGCATGCAAAAAACTGGCGTTCCGCTTGCGAACAATGTAGCAATGAAACATTGTAACAATGTGCATTTTTCCTCAATATTATGGATCTCCGTAACGTACGAAACATTGGCGTGATCGCCCACATCGATGCCGGGAAGACCACAACCTCTGAGCGTATACTTTTTTATACTGGGAAGAACTACAAAATCGGCGAAGTGCACGAGGGCGAGGCGACCATGGACTGGATGGAGCAGGAGCGCGAGCGCGGCATCACTATCACCTCCGCCGCGACCCAGTGCATCTGGAAATCCAAGTTTCTCGGCAGGGAAACCGCCACCACGATCAACCTGATCGATACTCCGGGGCACGTGGACTTCACCGCGGAGGTCGAGCGCTCGCTTCGGGTCCTGGACGGAGGCGTAGTCGTGTTCGACGGCTCGCAGGGCGTCGAGCCGCAGTCCGAGACCGTCTGGCGCCAGGCTGATAAATACTCCGTCCCCCGTCTCGCATTCATCAACAAAATGGACAAGATCGGGGGCGATTTCTTCATGTCTCTCAAGAGCATTCACGATCGTCTCAGCAAGAGCGCGGTCGCCATCCAGCTCCCGGTGGGTGCGGAGAATACCTTCAGCGCGGTCATCGATTTAGTCGAGGAGGAAATGGTGACGTTCGAGGGAGAACACGGGGAGAAGCACGTGCACCATCCCATTCCGGAAGATATGAAAGGAGAAGTGCAGAAGCACCGTGCGATCATGATGGAGAGGGCCGCGGAAGGAGCGGGGGAAGAGCTCATGGACAAGTTCCTCACCCACGGCAAGCTCGAGAAGGAAGATCTGAAACGGGCGATCCGTCAGGGGACCATCAGCGGGAAGACGTTCCCCGTGCTCTGCGGGTCCTCGCTCAAGAACATGGGAGTCCAGCTGGTCCTGGACGCCGTCGTGAACTATCTGCCTTCCCCCTTGGAACTTCCGCCGGTGAAAGGCAAAAACGCGGACACAGGGGAAGAGATCCAGCTCAAACCGGAGAACACCGAGTCGCTCACATGCCTTGCCTTCAAGATCGCGACCGATCCCTTCGTCGGCAAGCTCACGTTCATCCGCGTGTATTCCGGCGTGCTGAAGACCGGAACCTACGTCTACAACTCACGGAACGGCCGCAAGGAACGCATCGGCCGTCTGGTGCGCATGCATGCGAACCACCGCACGGAAATCGATAGCATCGAGGCCGGCGACATCGCCGCGGCCATCGGGCTCAAGGAAACGCGGACGGGCGACACGCTCTGCGACGAGGGGAAGCTGATCCAGCTGGAGAACATCACGTTCGCCGAGCCGGTCATCTCCATGGCCATCGAGCCGAAGACGAAGGCCGACCAGGAGAAAATGGGTATCGCGCTCCAGAAGCTCGTGGAGGAAGACCCGACGTTCCGCGTCCGCACGGACGAGGAGACCGGACAGATGATCATCTCCGGGATGGGCGAGCTCCACCTCGACATCATCATGGACCGCATGCGCCGCGAGTTCAAAGTGGAGAGCAACTCGGGGGCCCCGCAGGTCGCGTACCGTGAGACGATCCAGAAGCAGGTGGAGCACGAGTCGAAGTACATCAAGCAGACGGGTGGGCGCGGTCAGTACGGCCATGTGCTTTTCCGGCTCATCCCGCAGCCTACCGGCAAGGGCTACGAGTTCGACAACCAGGTCGTCGGCGGGCGCATCCCGAGGGAGTACATCGCTCCCTGCGACAAGGGTTTCCAGGAGGGCTTAAGCCGCGGCGTCCTCGCCGGGTATCCGCTCGTGGACGTGAAAGTGGAACTCTTCGACGGCAGCTCCCACGATGTGGACTCCTCCGAAATGGCGTACAAGATCTGCGCCTCCATCGGAGCCCAGGAGGCAGCCAAAAAAGCCGATCCGGTGCTGCTTGAGCCGATCATGAAAGTTGAGGTCGTGGTTCCGGAAGAATACTTCGGTGATGTGATGGGGGATATCAGCGCGCGCCGCGGGTTCATCAAAGATACGGGAAACCGCGGCATGGCGAAGACGATCATGGCTGAGGTGCCGCTTGCCTCGATGTTCGGGTACGCGACGGAACTGCGGTCCATGACACAGGGACGTGCCAGTTACTCCATGGAGCCCAGCCACTACGCAAAAGTGCCGAAGAACGTTGCGGAGGAGGTGATTGAGGCGCGGCAGGGGGGAAAATAAGGCAGAAAGGGCGGCGGACTACGCATGGCAGGGAAAAGGCAGAAAGGTTTTGTGCAAAACTTTACATTTATGTTGCTTTGTTGCGTATATGAAATATAATTTCAGTTAGGCGCTTCGGCGCTTCGTTCCTTCAGCAATTTGGCTCGGTGGTTTCATGTCCATTGGAGGTGCTCAATGAACACGTTGATGAATGTATTAGTCGAGGTCTTGCGTTGGGAGTTAGGAGCAGGTGTTGTTATTGGGATCCTCTTCTGCGCCTGTTGGGGGGGAGAAGCTTTCTCCTTCAGCAGGCAAAGTGCCGCGAGTGAAAGTGATTCGCGGCGTTATGAGTGGTGGGATACTGTGTGTAAACAATTGACGAGGATGGAGAATCGGCTGATAGGCTTTCTGGTTCTCGTGCTGATCTTGTTCCTCGTCACAGCAGTCATCTTTGTTGCTCTGACCATATGGTTTCCACCATCCTGGCTATGATCCCGGCTTTGCTGCAGGAAGAGCTCTCGTCCCGTTCAGGACGGGGGCTTTTCGTAAGATATGACAAATCAAAAATATGGCTTTCTTCAGCCAAAAAAAGCAGAAGAAGAATACCAGCGAGATAATACATTGACATGCCTACGCTCGGCATGTATGTTGTGGATCGATTGTAGTTTTTATCATTTCTTTTCTCGCCTTTTGGCCGAGCTTCGGCCTGCAGGCACTCACTTCGCTCGGCGTGTATGCTTTGAATCGAACTGAATTTATTTCATCTCTTTCTTGCCTTCTTGCCTTCTGGCCGAGCTACGGAGTGCAGGCACTCCTTCGCCGCTTACCGCTTACCGCTCATCGAATGTCCAAACGACGCTTCACCGAAGACAGCTGGAAGAAGGAACCCTGGTTCCGGTCTCTGTGCAATGGGTTTTTTGCGTGTGAGTCCGAGGAGGACATCGCGAACTTTCTGAGAGACGTGGCCACGCTGTCCGAAATGCAGGCTTTGAGCGAGCGGTTTGAGGTCGCGAAGCAATTGGCTCAGGGGGTGACGTATCGTGAAATTGCGGAGAAGACCGGAGCCTCCACCACGACCGTCACCCGTGTCGCCAAGTTCCTGGAGAACGGCGAAGGCGGCTACCGCAAAATCCTGAACGCACACCGGCATCATCGGCTGGTCTCGAGCATGCCGAAGGATCATCAGCATGCCGAGGCCCACTCGCCCCATCGCGGGGAGAGGCCAGCATCGGTGTTGCAGAAGTATCTGGAGAAGAAGAAAGAATAAAGTCACTGCCGCCGATATTGCCCCCTCTCCGCATAGGAGAGGTGTTTCCGCTATGTGCGGAGACAGTGTGCAGCCAGTTGGTCTTTCTCATCACAGGAGAACGGACATGTGTCGAACAATGGTGGTGTTGCCGAGAGGGTCTCTTGGCCGGGTGTTGCAGTTCCTGCGGCAGATCGGGTATCCGCTTCATGACCCCGATGAACGCGGATGCTGTGGCGACTATGAAGGTGTGCGCTTCTGTATGCGTAACCGCCGGCTCATCCCGCGGCTCGTTGCGGAAGGGAATTTCGATGGCGGGATCACGGGCAGAGACCTCGTTATCGCCAGCGGTTTCGTGCAGAAGTTGCGTGTTCTCGGGGAGGTCCGGTACTCCCGCGCGAGCACGAGACCGAGCAAGTGGGTGCTCGCATGTAAAGATGGCTTTCCGAAGCCCAAGAACAATGAGCAGCCGATACGCATCGGTTGCGAGATTCCGGGAGTGGTGGATGTGAAGAAGTTGGATGGTCTCCCCCGAGGTACTCCGGTGGAATTCGTTCCCATCGAAGGGGATGAGGAACAGGCGATTGACGATGGTCTCTGCGATGTCGTTGCCCTCGTCACTGAGACGGGCAACAGCTTGAGTCGCGAAGGCTTGAGCATTGTGGGGGAAGTCATGGAGAGTTACCCCGTTCTGATCGCGAAGAAGCACTTAAAGTTTCGGCAGCGGGAGGACATGGAGACGGTACTTCTTGCCTTGCAGGCCGCTGTCGGAGCTGAGTCGAAGAAGATCGTGACATTCGATATCCGAACGATGGCGCTACAGAAACTCACGTTGCCTTCGGCGGTTTCGCCGACCGTGTCACGCCTCGTTAAGCGGGGGTGGGCCGCCTGTCAGATTTGCATCGATGCGAATGAGGTCCCCGGGATGCTCACGATGCTGAAGCGCGGGGGTGCAGAGGCTGTTCTTGTGCAGGATGTGAGAGGTTTTCTACTCTAACTGGTGAAGGAGGTGTCCGATGAAAACGCGTGTTCTGTGGCCGAATTTCCGTAAGCGTCGTGGACTTATCACGGTGGTGACCGTCGACAAGTTCACGAATCGCATTCTGATGGTGGCATCGGCGAACGCCGAGGCATTCCGCAGAACCTTGGAGACCGGCATTGCTCATTACTACTCCCGGAGCCGCAAGGAACTCTGGAGGAAGGGTAAGACGAGCGGGAACGAGCAGGTCGTCTACGATGTGCTCATCGATTGTGACGGGGATGCCGTGGTGTATCTGGTGGGGCAGCGCGGAAACGGGGCGTGCCACACGGGAGCGAAGAGCTGCTTCTTTAGGTCCTGTCTGCGGCCGGAGTGGCTTGAGAGACCTCCGCAGATGACCGGGAAGGAAACGCTCTCCGGTCGTGAGGTGGATATCGCTCCTCCCTTGTGGAAGGTGGTCGTAGGTGAGGGGGATTCCGCTCCGCGGGCGCCCTCGCCCTGTCCCCAGCGGCTCCACTTTCCGTCCTCCTGATCGTTGAAGGACCGGTTGCACCGCCCCCAGTCACGACTCGTGATTGGGGGCTTTTTTGTGCCATACTCTTACCGTGGAAGATGCTACTTTCATGCACCGTTGCCTGACTCTCGCCGGGAAGGGGAGGGGAATGACCGGCGTCAACCCGCTCGTAGGTGCGGTCTTGGTCCGGGATGGTGCCATCATCGCCGAGGCATTTCACTCCGGTTTCGGTAAACCTCATGCCGAGCGTCAACTACTTGAAAAGTATGAACAAAAAATTGATACAAAGGATACGCTTTATGTAAATTTGGAACCTTGTTGCCACACGCAAAAGAAAACCCCTCCGTGCGTCCAGTACATCATTGATCGTGGAGTGAAGAAGCTGGTGTTCGGAATGATTGACCCGAATCCAGCGGTAGCCGGGAAGGGGATTGTCGCTCTTCAGAAAGCCGGCATCGAGGTGATCGGCCCGGTCATTCCTGAAGAATGCCGGCGCCTCAACCGTGGATTCGTCTCCCTCATGACGAAGGGGCGTCCATGGGTCACGCTCCATCGTGCGCAGACGAGGGACGGCCGGGTCACGAACCCCGATGGTTCGCCACTCAAAATCACGAGTCACGAGCAGGATGTGTGGACGCACACCTGTCTCCGCGCACGCCATGACGCCATCCTCGTTGGTGTCGGCACGATTCTTTCGGATAATCCTTGGCTCAACGTGCGGTACATGGATGATCCGCCGGAGGTTTTCCGGATTGTTCTCGATGCTGATCTGAAGATTGCTTCCGATGCCCGCATAGTTAATTCACCGCTTGCCGATCGGACAATACTGATTGTTAGGCCGAAAGTTGATCCGGAAAAAATCTTAATGCTTCGAAAACGAGATATTCGAATTTTTAAAGTTCCGTACAAAAATGGAATCTTCGGCTGGTTTTCGCTGTGGAAGGCGCTAACAACGCCGAATGGAAATTTTCATGGCATCAAAAGCATTTTGGTCGAAGGCGGCATTAAAACATGGGATATCTTTTGCTCGGCCAAGATGGTTGATGAGGAAGTGATACTTGTTGGGGGTAAATGACTTCAAGTGCATATGGGGATAAACAATCTTAGAGGTATTTATTTTATGGTACCAAAGGGTAGGTGCGCGCCACAGGTGGGGGACGAGGGCAAAGAGATTTATTAGCAGCAGAAAAATTTCGGCCAATCATAAAAATATTGAACCAAATAAATTTTGTTCTGGATGCGTCTTAAAAAGATGTTGAAGCAACAAAATTATATTTGAAATAATCTCGAAAATTTCGGCTTTGTTTTGCATGTTTTCCAAGCTGAAGTTCAGTTGAGTATATGTCAGCCGGAATCTACTTGAACCTGAAGGTTTGGTGCGTAGAATGTGCAGATGTTGTGGCATAGAGATCCGCAACATACTAGATATTGTGTTTCCCCCACCCCCATGACCCCGAAGAATTCCCCGGTACAAATCGTCCGTGACATCCCCCGGGATGATGTGGGATCCAGAGTGAGAGCCGCGAAGAAGAAGGCAAGCGAGCGTGCAGAGACGGGTGTGGGGAAGGGGCTGGTGGTCGAGCGCCGGTTCACCACGCCGGGGTCCGATCCTGTGGAACAGGTGCGGTGTGAGCGTCGCACCAGCCGGATCGTGAATACCGACGGGTCCGTCGTTTTCGAGATGCGGGATGCCGAAGTGCCGGCCGACTGGAGCCAGGTGGCGACCGACATCGTCGTTTCCAAATACTTCCGCAAGGCGGGAGTCCCCCAGTTCGATGCACAGGGGAATGTCCTGAAGGACGGCAACGGGAACGTGATCACCGGTCCCGAGCGGTCGGTGAAGCAGGTCGTCCGCCGTCTCGCCGGCTGCTGGAAATTCTGGGGAGAGACGTACGGTTACTTCGCGACGAAACAGGACGCGCAGGCGTTCGAGGACGAGATCAGCCACATGCTCATCCACCAGATGGTTGCGCCCAACAGCCCCCAGTGGTTCAACACCGGTTTACACCATACCTATGGCATTACGGGGATACCGCAAGGTCACTATTACTGCGATCCGGAGACGGGGGAGGTGAAGGAGAGTCCCGACGCCTACACGCATCCGCAGCCCCACGCCTGCTTCATTCAGAGTGTTGCGGACGACATGGTAAACGAGGGAGGCATCATGGACCTGTGGCTCCGCGAAGCGCGTCTCTTCAAGTACGGGTCGGGCACCGGGACGAATTTCAGCAAGATCCGCGCCGCCGGTGAGCCGCTCTCCGGCGGAGGCAAGACTTCCGGTCTCATGAGCTTCCTGAAGGTCGGCGACCGCGCGGCGGGCGCCATCAAGTCCGGCGGAACGACCCGCCGCGCCGCGAAGATGGTCTGCCTCGACGTCGACCATCCGGACATCTTCGAGTTCGTGCACTGGAAGGTGAACGAGGAGAAGAAGGTGGCCGCGCTTGCCCGGGCCGGTTACGACACGGATTTCAACGGGGAAGCATACGCAACGGTTTCCGGTCAGAATTCGAATAATTCCATCCGTGTCCCGCAGAGATTCCTGGAAGCGGTGAACCACGATGAAGAATGGCCACTGTACTGGCGTACGGAACTCCAGAAGGCCAGCGAGGAGAAACGCGCGCCGGAACCCTGTCGGACGGTGAAGGCTCGCAAGCTTTGGGATGACATTGCCTATGCCGCATGGGCGTGTGCCGACCCTGGCGTCCAGTATGATTCGACGATCAACGAGTGGCATACCTGCCCGGCCGACGGGCGCATCAATGCCAGCAACCCCTGCAGCGAATACATGTTTCTCGATAACACGGCCTGCAATCTGGCTTCCATCAATCTGCTGAAGTTCCTGAAAACCGACGCTTCCGGACGGAAAAATTTTGCCATCGATGATTACCGTCACACTGTGCGGCTCTGGACGATGGTTCTTGAGATTTCGGTACTCATGGCCCAATTTCCGAGCAGGGAGATCGCGCGTTTGAGCTACGAATTTCGCACTTTGGGGCTGGGTTTCGCCAATCTGGGCGCTTTGCTCATGCAGATGGGCATCGCGTACGACAGCGAACTGGGTCGGGCGATCTGCGGCGCCATCACCGCGATCATGACCGGCGACGCGTACGCCGCCTCCGCGGAGATGGCCGACGTTCTCGGATCGTTCAACGGGTTTGGCCGCAACCGGGAGAGCATGCTGCGTGTGATACGCAATCATCGCCGGGTCGCCTACAACGCACCGGATTCGGAATATGAAGAATTGAGCATCAAGCCTGTCGGTTTATCTCAGACGGTCTGTCCGCCGGAACTGTTGACCACGGCCAAAGAATCCTGGGACCGGGCCATCGAAATGGGGAAGAAGTCCGGTTTCCGCAATGCGCAGGTCACGGTGATCGCGCCGACAGGGACCATCGGACTCCTCATGGATTGCGACACGACGGGGATCGAGCCGGATTTCGCTCTGGTGAAGTTCAAGAAGCTGGCAGGGGGCGGTTACATGAAGATCGCCAATCAATCCATCAAACCGGCTCTTGAATCTCTGGATTATTCTCCGGACCAGATTGCCGACATCATGCGTTATGTCATGGGGACATTGAGCCTGGAAGGCGCTCCTCATGTGAACCGCATAAGCCTGAAGGAAAAAGGTTTCTTGGACCCGGATATCGCCACAATCGAACGCAATCTGCCGCAGGTATTTGAGCTCAGGTTTGCTTTCAACAAATGGGCGCTCGGGGACGCGACCATGAAACGTCTCGGTTTTTCCGGAGAGCAGCTCAATGATCCCAACTTCGATCTGCTGTCGGCTCTGGGTTTTTCCGCAGGTCAAATCGAGGAAGCCAATGTCTTTGTCTGCGGCCGGATGACCGTCGAGGGGGCCCCACATCTCAAGGCGGAGCATTTGCCGGTTTTTGACTGCGCAAGCAAATGCGGAAAAACCGGTAAACGTTATATTTCCGCCGAAGGGCATATCCGCATGATGGCCGCCGCCCAGCCGTTTATCACCGGTGCCATAAGCAAAACCATCAACTTCCCGAATGAGGCTACCGTGGAGGATTTCAAAGCGGCGTATACGCTGAGCTGGAAGCTCGGCACCAAGGCCAATGCCCTGTACCGAGACGGCTGCAAGCTGAGCCAGCCGCTTGGCAACAAATCTGATGCCAAAGCGAAGGACGAGAAGCCGGCCGAACCGCAGGTCATCGAAAAAATAGTGATCAAGGAGATGTCCCGCCGCCGCAAATTACCGGACGAACGGCCGTCAATAACCCACAAATTCTCGGTTGCCGGTCATGAAGGCTATCTGCATGTCGGGATGTACGAGGACGGCTCGCCGGGCGAGATCTTCATCAAAATGAGCAAGGAGGGATCGACACTCTCGGGTGTTATGGACACGCTTGCGCTTTCACTCTCCATGAACCTGCAGTATGGCGTGCCGCTCGAAGTCCTCTGCGAGAAGCTGGTCCATACCCGCTTCGAACCGATGGGCATGACCACGAACCGTGAAATTCCGATGGTCAAAAGCCTCATGGACTACCTCGGCCGTTGGCTTGCGCTCAAGTTTCTATCCAGGGAAAAAGCGATGCGATTTCATAACAAGGAATTGGTCGAGAAGGCCTACGCCGACGGATCGAAGAGCAAAGATGCTTTTGCCATGAGCCTGCCGGTTATTGATGAAGGCGTGACGCAAGCCAGGCAATCGCAGACTCAGGCTTCCACAGCGCCATTTTCGACGCTGGAGATCACCAAACTTCAGGGCTACACCGGCTCCGCCTGCTCCGCCTGCGGCTCGACCAAAATGAAGCGCAACGGATCGTGCGAGGTGTGCCTGGATTGTGGCGCAACGTCAGGTTGCAGTTGATTCGCAGGAGGAATCCGAGGAACCCGAAGAAGCCGAGGAGTCCGAGGAACAATTCGATTAGAATTTCGTCGCCTGCCCTTCGAAGCCTTGGCGAAGAAGGGGTTTCCTCGGTATCGTCGGTTTCGTCGGTTTCTCTTTTTTCAATGTCTGATTCCTGGCTTGATCACATTCCATCACACGAACGCGAGAAGATCCGCAAGCGCATGCGCAGTCCGGAAGAATACGAAAGACTCCGGGAACGGGTGAAGGGTCCGGAGGATTTAGAGCGTGAGATGAACCGGAACGCGGAATTTGCTGAGGCCAAACTGACGCTCGAGACCGAACCGAAGGCACAGGAAGGCGCGAAGGAAGCCGTGAAAGCTTTTGTTTCGGAGAAGGGGATCGAGGCGGCGTTCGACCACGTGTCCGAGCATCTGCGGGATGCGATTGCACACGGGAAATTCGAGGTGACGGTGGATGGAAGCGGTCATGAGCCGAGGCTTGCCGTACGACCGAAACAGGCGCCGAAGGAGAAGCGCGGTACCGATGCGCCAACTGGTGGGGTTTCGGAGGTGTATTGTCTCAAGCCCGTACTCCAGCAGCAGATTGTTGCGACATTTACTCTGAGATCAAAATAGATGGGAACCGCTGGAAAAGCCTGTTCAGTATCCAGAGTTGCCGCGCCCCTCCGCGAAGTCCTCACCCCGGCTCGTCATCCACGGCTGACTCGCCACCCCTCTCCAGCATCGCGCTGGAGAGGGGACGGGGGTGAGGACGTTAACCGGCGGTTTAAACCGCCGGTTAACGGTCGGAAGAATTCGGAATTCATTCCGAAGCGTCTCGCATAGAGTTTTTCAGTGATTCCAATGGACGTACAGCAAAGATATTGATTTGTGTCACAAAGACAAATCTTCTTATATTGAGATGAATAGAGCGCCGACGAGCGACAGGAGCAAGAGCCACCGCATCGGCGCGAAGCATATTCTCTTGTGAAAATGAAATGCAATCAAAAGTATTGAAATGCTATTGAGCCCTTACCTAAATAGTTTTTTAAGAGTATATTTTTTGTTCAATAAATGAACACATTTTTTAGACAGTTTTCCTGTTATCCTTGAGGAAACTCACGAGGTCATCATCATCCGCAGCCCTGTTTCGAGAGGCTTTCCTGCATTTGGTACATTTGTAGATCAGAACGAAGCCCTTTTTCCCGTCTTGATCGATAGAAATCGGCTCAAGTAGGCCGAGACAAGTCGAAGACCTGTCACCGGGGCCTTCCAAGTCAACATGTTTCGAAAAAAGACACTTGGGGCAGTGATCGCGGTAGGTCCCCTTGCCGAGGGGCTGAACCGAGGCACCACAGTGGTCGCAGGTGAAGGGTTCTTCGCGGGGAATGAAAGGCATAAAGGAGGAATCCGAGGAAACCGAAGAAACCGAGGAGTCCGAGGAATATTAACCAATGGAAGCTCGGAGTTTCGTCAAGAGATAACTAACGCGCTGTATCCTGTCATCCACATCGTTGTATTCTTGCTCATTGATATAGTTTAAGTCTTTAGAGAGCCTGCTTTCGCAATGGAGTTCCTCTAGGGATGCATGGGCCGTTTCAAAAAAATACCCCTTTTCCTTATTGGATTTCTTTGAATTTCCTTCTGCGATGTTGTTTGGAACGCTGTATGAAGAACGACGCATTTGGCTGACAGGCCCGAAGCGCTCATGGCTCGGAAAATTGATTGTCAGTTGATAAACAAAGAGGCACAGCTTATAAGCTTCCTGCCAAACGATAAGTTTTTCATAAGGCCTTTCATGCATGTTGAAAGTGTACCTTATTTTCTTCGGTCTCTTCGGACTCGTCGGTTTCCTCGGTTTCTTCAAATGTTAAACCTGAAATGCATCACATCTCCATCCTGAACGACATATTCCTTTCCCTCGATCCTTAGCTTTCCTTGTTCCTTGGCTTTCAGTTCGCCGTCGCAGGCAATGAAATCGGCGTAGGAGATGGTCTCCGCACGGATAAATCCTTTCTCGAAGTCGGTGTGGATGACGCCTGCGGCCTCCGGGGCCAGAGCCTCTTTTCGTATCGTCCAGGCACGCGCTTCCTTCGGACCGGCGGTGAAAAAGGTTTGCAGGCCAAGTGCTTCGTAAGCAGCCTGGATCAACCGGTCCAACCCGGAGGAATTGACTCCAAGTTCTTTGAGCATATTTTTGCTTTCCTCCGGTGTAAGCTCGATCAGTTCTTCCTCGAGCTTGGCCGAGACGATGATCGCAGTATCCGACTCACCAAGTCCAGCTCGCTTTTTGGCTTCATGGAGCGGCAATGTGGAGAGCGCCTGCTCGTCGGTGTTCAGTGCGTAAATCATTCTTTTGGCCGTAAGCAGTTGCATGGTCTTCAGGTATGACATCTCGTCTTTGTCCAGTGTTACAGTTGACGCAAATTTTCCGGCGGAGAGAGCCGTATTGACTTTCTCGAGTACGTCGAGTTCTTTCCGTAGTTCCTTGTTGCCGGTTCTGGCACCGCCGGCGATCTTGTCGATTTTCTTTTGGACTTTGTCGAGATCGGCGATACAGAGCTCGGCTTCGATCGTTTCTAGGTCGCGTCTCGGGTCGACGGATCCTTCGATGTGGATCACATCGGTTCCTTCGAAGACACGGACCACCTGGCAGATGGCGTCGACTTCGCGGATATGAGCCAGAAAAGCATTGCCGAGGCCTTCGCCTTTGCTTGCGCCTTTGACCAGGCCGGCAATATCAACGAATTCTACGATCGCCGGAACGATTTTCTCCGGCTGTACGATGGCTGCAAGCTTCGCGAGGCGTTCATCCGGGACTTCCACCACGCCGACATTGGGTTCGATCGTGCAAAATGGATAATTGGCCGCTGCAGCGCCGTGGCTTCGGGTGAGCGCATTGAACAGAGTTGATTTGCCGACGTTGGGAAGGCCGACTATTCCGATTTTCAGACTCATGTGGGAGATATGGTATCAGCATTATTTGTTTTCTTGTTCTTTTCTTTGTCCGTCCTCACCCCCGGCCCCTCTCCCTCGCTTCGCTTGGGAGAGGGGAGCTCCGCACTGAAAAATCGAAAAAAACAAAATAAAAACATTCCCCTTCTCCCGATTTTATGAGGGAGAAGGGGTTAGGGGATGAGGACAGTTAAAAAGCTATTCACTTCCCGCTTCAATACGCTTTAGCTACATAAATTCTTTTTCCGAACGCACTCGGTTTCCTCGATACCGGATCTTTCTGGCCTTTGGCCTCTTCTTTGCTGTCAAATGCGAAGCAGCGATACGTACCGCCGGAAGTGTCGGCCTTGAGCTTGTCTACCGCTTCCTTCGTCCCGTCCCAGGGAACAAGAGCCCATTTGCCGGCGGCCAGAGCCTCTTTCAGTTCGCCGTAGTCTTTGGCTTCGACGGTTTTCTCCGAGAACATCTTCTTCGCATTGGCATGCAACATCGCTTGATCCTCTTTGAGCATCGTCATCACCGCTTCTTTAGCCTTGCTAAAGGGTACTTTCTCCGCGGTATCTCTCGACCGTATGCGGCTCTTTATGACACAAACTTTTTCGGCCAATTCTTTCGTTCCAACCTCGATTCTTATAGGAGTTCCGCTTCGGATTTGGTGGAAAGTTTTCTCCCCGAGTCGGCAGTCGCGAAGGTCAATCCTGACAGTCAGGCCTTCCGGAGCCGAAGTTTCTTCGAACCAATCTAAGCGACCCTGAACTTTGGTCAAAATGTTGCTGGTTGCTGGTTGCTGGTTGCTGGTTAGATTCGAGGCTAACTTGCGCGAAGCTTCGCGGATTTTGTCGTTTTCTTTTTCGTCCGCTCCGAAGATCGGCAGCACTGCGACCTGGACTGGCGCGAGCCACGGCGGGAGAACGATGCCTTCATCATCGCCGTGAGCCATGACGACGGCACCGAGGAGCCGCGTGGAAGCGCCCCAGGAGTCGTAGAAGGGGACCGTAAGCTTCTCATTTTCATCCAGGAACTGGACCATCGGCTTGCCATCGGTTCCTTTCAGGAAATCCTGAGACAAAACGTGTGTTGTTCCCATCTGCAAAGCCTTCCCGTCCTGCATCATCCCTTCGATTGTGTACGTATTCAGCGCACCGGGGAACCGTTCGTGTGCGGGCTTTTCGCCTTTAATAACCGGTATGGCCAGAAGTTCCTCAGCCAGCTCGGCATAGAGATCCAATATTTTCAGTGTGAACTCGCGGCAATGCTTCTCGGTCGCGAACAGACAATGTCCTTCCTGCCAGTGAAATTCCGTGGTTCGGAGGAATGCTCTCGGCCGCTTCTCCCAGCGCAGAACCGAACACCATTGATTGGCGAGTACCGGCAGATCCCGATGGCTTTGCACCCGACCGGACCTGCTGAACCAGTCAACGAACAAAAGCTCGGATGTCGGCCGGACGAAGTACGGCTCCGTGAGCTTCTCGCCACCCGCATGCGTGACGACCGCGACTTCCGGTGCGAACCCCTCCACGTGCTCCTTCTCACGCTTGAAGAAATGTTCCGGTATCAGTGTCGGGAGCATGATGTTCTCGACACCGAGCGCTTTGATATTCCGGTCGAAGTGGTTCTTGATATTTTCCCAGAGCTTCGTCGCCAGAGGGCCGAACGTGATACAGCCCGTGACCGGCGATTCGTCGTAGAGATCCGGCGCATTGGCGATGACGTCCTGGTACCACTGCGGGAAATTCTGCTTCTTTGGAGTGATGCGTGCGGGAGCCATACAGGTGAGAGCATACCCGAGAGAAACAGAAAAATGGATAATGGATAATGGACAATGGATAATTATGGAAACTTATATTCATTTTCAATTTTCCATTATCCATTTCTCAGTCTGAGTAATGACATTCCTCCTACCTGTCTTTTCGCCTATAATTCCACCGCTACGTTCCCCTGTAGCTCAGCGGTAGAGCAGGGCGCTGTTAACGCCAAGGTCGCTGGTTCGAATCCAGCCGGGGGAGCCATCCGGCTTCGTGCCATGTAAACATGGCACTACGCCGCGATTTGCCCGGGCGCAGTCTCGGCGTAGCTGAAAGCGAAGACGGACCAGCCGGGGGAGCCATCCGGCTTCGTGCCATGTAAACATGGCACTACGCCGCGATTTGCCCGGGCGCAGTCTCGGCGTA
>Ga0209514_10002032_pt1 | contig 32443 bp, 30 predicted proteins | sample Subgrocontami58m_FD_187452 | JGI IMG/M metagenome (GOLD analysis project Ga0209514, IMG submission 187452) | Subsurface groundwater microbial communities from S. Glens Falls, New York, USA - GMW37 contaminated, 5.8 m (SPAdes) (version 3) | ecosystem: Environmental > Aquatic > Deep subsurface >...
GTTTCCTGTGATATTTTATGCTTATTTTTGATAATTTTGGAGTAAAACTATAATAGAGAAAGATTCCCTGGGCACCGGACCAGGGGTAAAGAGCGTAGGTCTCCGTTCTTTGCCCAGGCGGCAGATAACCATGACGATGGCCGGTGTGATGCTGGCTTTGTTCCTCAGTTCCCTGGACCAGACAATCGTAACTACGGCCATGCCGCGAATCGTGGCAGATCTGGGGGGTTTTGAGCACTACACATGGTTAACCACCGCCTACATGATAGCGGCAACAGTCGTTTTACCTATAACCGGCAGGCTTACCGACATATACGGACGCAAACCATTTTATATAGGTGGAATCGTAATCTTCATCATGGGGTCGGCCTTTGCAGGCCTCAGCCAGAGTATGATACAGATTATTATTTCCCGGGGCATCCAGGGTATCGGGGCCGGGGTTATGATGGCTAACGCTTTTATAGTTATCGGAGACCTCTTTCCACCTGCAGAACGCGGAAAATATCAGGGCATGATCTCCGGGGTTTTTGGCATATCCTCCGTTATCGGACCGCCTCTCGGAGGATTCTTGACGGATGCATTGTCCTGGCACTGGGTATTTTATATCAATATTCCGCTTGGTATAGCTACTGTCGTTTTATTTTCTATATTTTTCCCTCACTTTAGACCGGATAATGGGAAATCCAATGTTGATTTCGCCGGAGTGACTGCTCTGGTTGTTACTTTGATTCCTTTATTGCTGGGGCTATCCTGGGGAGGGGTTGAATATCCCTGGAATTCAATACAGATTATCAGCCTGTTTGCGTTATCTATAGCGGCTTTAATTGTCTTTCTAGCTATAGAAAAAAAGAGCAAGGCTCCTATCATTCCCCTTTGGATTTTTAAGAACCAAATTGTTTCTTTATCTTTGATAACAACTTTTTTAAGCGGCATTGCTATGTTTGGCGGGATAGTGTTCCTCCCTCTCTTTTTTCAGGGGGTCCTTGGTTTGACGGCTACAGCAACAGGCAACTACCTGACGCCCATGATGTTAGGTATGGTCTTTGGTAGCGCTGTTTCCGGAGTTGCGCTCACCCGTACCGGCGGACACTATAAAATTCAGGGCGCTATTGGATTGGCTTTCATTGCATTGGGATTAATACTTCTCACTACAATGAATATTGGAACTACTCCTGTCAGGGCTGTAGCATATATCGTTTTGGTGGGTTTGGGGTTGGGTGTATCCATGCCGATTTATACGATCGCCGTTCAAAACACAGTATCATACGAAGTCCTCGGCGTGGCAACCTCGACGGTTCCATTTTTCCGGTCGTTAGGTGGCTCCTTTGGACTGGCAATACTTGGTTCAGTGATGACCAATCGCTTCGCCTCCGAATTTGCCAACAGGCTCCCTGAAGAGATAAAAAAGATACTTCCGCAAGAGCTACTCTCCTCTGTGACCCATAGCGCCCAGACATTGCTTAATCCGCAGATTCAAGCCCGGTTGCATACATTTTTTGACCAAACAGGCCAGCAGGGGGCAAATCTGTATGAGCAGGCATTCAGGTCATTGCGGGAGTCATTGAATACTGCATTAGCCGAGGTATTTTTCATATGTTTTATAGTTGCGGTTCTGGCTTTCATCATAAATCTGTTTATCAAAGAAATCCCACTCCGGAGACAACATAAGGTTGTCGAGCCACAACCGGGACCGGATAAACCCCCGAACTGAACAGAGAAATAATAACATAGGGCACTGCGTTAAACCTATACCTCCGGTTCTTTTCCACTCCCCCGAGGAGCGACTAAGGTGTCCTATGATGTCCCGACTTTGCGGGACTCGTCGAGACTCCGCAAAGGTGAAACACTTTCGGAGAGGGTGACAAAAATCACCTTCATTCTCCTCTTCTCCCTATCCTTCTCCTCTTAAAGGAGAAAAGATTCCACAGCGCAATTTCATTCTTTGTAGTGCCCTCTGCAAGATGTATGGACGGTTCCCTCGAAAATAGGCGCTCTCTATGTCATTCTGAACGTAGTGAAGAATCTCCAATTCCTCGCTGATAGCGGCATGTCGCTGCGGCGAGAGATTCTTCGTTGCTTCGCTCACTCTCCGAGTGAAACATCGGAGTCCGATACCCGCTCGGACAGAATGACAGATAGGAGTATTATTTTCATACTTCATGGTGCTCACGATAATGAGCATGGGTGATTCCCCCGAAAATAGACGCCAGACCACCCAAACACAAAGAGCATGCAATGATTTTTCTTAGGCCTTTTGCCACTACTCTCAATCTGGTGGGTTTGCGTCCCGATGTAATCTGGCCGCTTAACCCACCCTCCTGTTTCACATCGCGCTAATATTCCCCCACTTTGTCAGCTACTTGTAAGAATTCCGTGCCATTATTTCACCTCGGTGTAAGACGGTACATATAAGATTAAGTGGTGTAAATAAACGGTAAATTATGGTATATCCGTGCTGTTTTGATAAGTTGTTATTAGGGATAAGTTGTTGGGGATAACATTATTATTAAGTTTTAACCTTTATCATCAACAACTCATAATTACAGGATAACGTTATCTGACAAGGAGGAAGCAAATGTGACGGGAAAAGGATGCACCTGACAATTAGTTAGACCGGTAAGAACAACAAAAATATAAGGAGGTAAACAATCATGAAATGGTTCCGTAATGGGGAAAAAGGCTTTACTTTGATAGAGTTACTGGTAGTTGTAGGTATTCTTGGCGCCCTTGCAGCAGTCGTGGTTCCCAATGTAAGCCGTTTTTCGGGCAGGGGCGTAACTGAAGCGCAAGCCACAGAACTGAAAGCAATTCAAACGGCGATGGATACCGCTATATCGGACCTGGGGCCAGTCACAATTGTAGCTAATGGTGGGCCGGTTACAGATTTCAGTATAGCCGGAGGCACCGGAGTAGGGGCAGATATAGATGCTGCTGGCAATAAACTGTACCCCAATTACCTTAGATTCCCCGTCACAGGGGGTGCGAACATTTCATATTCATGGGATGCTAATGGGAAGGTTACCCAGGCTGGAACCTGGAAATAATAGCCATGACCCTGTAAGTTTTCTTACCGTGGTATAGCCGGTTTTATATGTGAGGCAAAAGGCCATGGACGATTCAAAAATCACACCACAGAATAAAGGAGTGGACCAGTTACTCCTCAAGATGGGATTAGCGAATACTGCCAGTGAAACAACATCTGTAGAGGGAGGTGTCCATGCCTCCTCTACGGATAAACGTAAAGATGCCGGGGGTCTGGATTTACGACATGTTGATTTAGGCAAGATAATAACAGACCCCGTGGCTGTAGAGCTTGTCCCGGAGGCGATGGCTCGTAAATACCTGGTATTGCCGCTAACTTTCGAGGGTGATTACCTGATACTCACCATGGCCGACCCCGGTGATATGGAAGCCCTGGAGAGTGTGGCCCTTCAAACCAAAAAAAAGTTAAAACCGGTAAAAGGTGAACCGGACGACATCAAGCGAGCGATAGACCTCTATTACAGGGCCGGTGTCGAAATTGATAAACAGGTTGCTAAACTCCCATTAGAAAATAATCAACAGGATAATGAAAACAAGGGCGATGGGCGTCTGCCGGCGATAGTTGCTCAGACGCCCGTCGCCCGTATCGTTGAGCTGCTTATCGAACAGGCTGTAAAGGACCGGGCTTCTGACATACATATAGAACCTCAGGAGAACGGTCTTGACGTTCGTTGCAGGGTGGATGGCCTTTTGCAGCTTGCTGCTTCCCTGCCTATCAGCTTGCATCCTGCTCTGGTCTCACGAATTAAAGTGCTGGCTGGAATGAATATAGCGGAACGCAGGAGACCTCAGGACGGCCAGTTTTCCTCGCGGGTAGGCGGCAAAGACATTGATGTCCGGGTAGCTACGTCAGAGAGTTTTTGTGGCGAAATGATGGTACTCCGGATATTAGACAAATCTGTATCTCTTTTTGACCTTTCCGAACTGGGTTTTATGGCTGGTTCCCTTGATAAATACAAAAAACTGCTGTCCCGGAAGTTCGGGCTTATTCTTGTCAGCGGGCCAACCGGGTCGGGAAAAACAACAACTCTTTATGCTTCGATTAACACCATGGACAGGAAACATCAAAACATAGTTACCGTAGAAGACCCGATCGAGTACCGTTTCCAGGGTATTAATCAGATGCAGGTAAACAACAAAGCCGGCATGAATTTTGCCATCGGTCTCAGGGCGATTATGCGCCTGGATCCGAATGTCATATTAGTTGGAGAAATCCGGGACACGGAAACTGCTAAAATGGCGGTGCAGGCTGCTCTTACCGGCCACCTGGTGCTTTCGACAATTCATGCGAATGACACCGCTGCCGTACTCCTTCGTCTTCTGGACCTGGAAATAGAACCGTTTCTTATCTGGTCCGCTATAGCTGGAGTCGTTGCCCAGAGGATGCTCCGGCGAATTTGTCCTCACTGCCAGATTCCGTATGAGCCTACTTTGGAAGAGCGGATAGCTTATGAGCAGGAAACTGGAGAAATCGGGCAATTCACCCAGGGAGAAGGCTGCAATTTTTGCGGTAATACCGGTTATCGGGGACGAGTTGGTGTGTATGAAATCATGCCCATGAGTGACGAAATCGGCGCATTAATTCTATCTCGCTCAGGCGTTAAAAATATTCGTACCCTGGCTCTCAAGGAAGGGATGATATCTATGAGGCGCGATGGAATGCTCAAAGTGAAGCAGGGTATCACAACCCCTTCTGAGGTAATGCGTAACGTTTTCCACTCCCAGTGAAGTGAGTATTCCCGTATGGTTTTCCCGACATGCCAGGAGATACCACGAAGGACGAAAATAGCTTATAATCCTCTCCCTTTGCGGGAGAGACATAATGAGGGGTACTTTAAAAGCTTACTTAGTTTTACTCACCCTAACCTACACCTCTCCCGTCGAGGGAGAGGGAAATAATGTCTATTTTCGGGAGCATGGCACTTTGAGTGGTCTGGCGTCTATTTTCAGGAGAACAAAATGGCTTACAAATATTCAGCTCTGGATGTTTCATCCCGGGTCGTTACCGGACGCATTGACGTCGCCGATGAAGCAGAAGCTGAAGAGGTACTGAGCCAACAGGGGTATCGGCTTCTAACACTTAAGTCGTTCAGGACAGCCCAACCTCTGGAACAACTGATGCCCACTTTTTTCAAAGTGAAGACCGGGCAAGTAATAGTATTTTCCAAGCAATTGGCTTCCCTTTTGGAAGCCGGAATAGATATAATCGCAGCAATAGAGATCTTACAGGAACAGGCTTCTTCCAAACCTTTGAAAAATTTATTTACCGATATACTAAAACAATTACGAGCCGGCAACCAGCTAAGCAAAGTATTACATCAACACCGCTCCATCTTCCCGACAACATATCTGGGGATGATTGAGGTAGGTGAAAAAACTGGCAGCATCGAAGGTGCTTTAAGGCAGGCAAGCGCTTTTTTGGAAAAACAAATGGAAGCTGTAAAAAAGCTGTCCAAGGCTTTAATGTATCCGAGCTTTGTGTCCGGTGTAGCTATTGTGGTTGTTATTTTATTACTGGTTATGGTGTTGCCTGCTATTTCCGGGATCTTTAAAACTATGGGCGCCGAATTGCCTCTCCCAACCAAAATTTTGATGGCAACGTCTTCCTTTCTGCGGGACAACTATTTGATTCTTATAACACTTACCGTTGGCCTGGCTGTTTTTATTTTAGTGAGGTTTCGTAGCGTTAAAGGAAGAAGACAGATAGATGGATTACTTCTTAAAGTGCCGGTATTGGGTAACCTTATTAAATATTCAGAAATTGCCAGGTTCGCCGATACAATGTCTACTTTGTTACAAGCCGGAGTAACAGTTTCATCAAGCGCTGATATGGGCGCAGGTTCTTGTAAAAATAAAGTAATCAAAGAAGCTGTGACAAAGGCGACTTATCAGTTGTTGCAGGGACACGGGTTATCCGGTCCGCTTTCTAAAACCAAATTATTCCCCCCAATGCTTATCCAGATGGTCAGAGTAGGAGAGGAAACGGGAAGTTTGAGCTCTACCCTGGCCGTTGTAGCTAATTTCTATGAGACTGAGGTTAATGAAAGAACCCAGGCGCTATTTGCTATGTTGGAGCCGTCTCTTACCATAGCTATTGCTGGTATCGTTGGTTTCATAGCTATTTCCGTAATCATGCCGATATATTCAATTTTGGGTTCCATTAATTAGCTATGAGAAATACTTACATGTATAGAATGAATGTACGAACTCAACGCGGATTTGCTCTGGTGGATACACTGTTAGGGCTTGTTATACTTGGCGTATTCTTTACAACCCTTTTAAGCGCTCTCTCAACCGGTTTTATTGGGCTAAAAACCTCGCAGGATGTATCAGTAGCTGAAAGCCTGGCACGATCTCAAATGGAGAGTATAAAAGGGCAAGGTTACTTACCCGGCGGCAGCTATTCGCTTGTTGCGTCTCCATCGGGGTATTCAATAGGCGTAGCTGCAGAAACCATATCAGGTGTGGACCCTTCCCAAATGCAGCAGGTAGCAGTGACTGTTTCGCACGGAAGCAATGTTATCAGGGTGTTAAGGGACTTTAAGGTGAACCGATGAAAAAGCAGCTTGGTTTCACACTGATTGAAACTGTAGTATCTTTAGCTGTTGTCGTTATCATTGCCACCGGTACCTCTACAGCAATTTATTATAGTTTAAGACTCAACAATACAGTCCTCAATTTACTGCCGGCGACTAATAGTATCCAGATTGCCGGACGGTGGGTAAGCCGCGATGTTAAAATAGCCAACAGAACAAGTCTGATAAGCGGTGCCTTACCAGTTAACCCAGCGGTTACCCCTGTTAGCCTGTACAGAACGGATTATTATCTCGATCCACCGGAGAGTAGTACTATCACATATACGGTCAGCAACGGTGATTTAAAAAGAAGTTACGATGGAGTAATAACAACTGTTGCACGGGGGATTTCTTCGGCGACCTTCGCTTTATCCAGCGGTACTATTACCTTTATCATCAGCTATCCCGAACAAAGTCGAACTTACAAGGCATATTTACGGCCGGGTTGAGGTACGAAATGGTTTCCAGTGTACAAAGAGAGAAGGGGCAGGTCCTGGCCATGGCCCTGATTGCCATGGCAGCAGGGGTCATGATAATTGGCCCTCTTTTGAGCTATTTAAGTACCGGTTTGCAAAGTTTACAAAAGGAGACGGTCGCAGTCAGGGAGTATTATGCTGCTGATGCGGGAGTGGAACACTCTATCTGGCGAGTTAGGTATGGGGGTCTGGTTACGGATTATGAAACCCCTTTCAATTATGTTTATTCCACTGTCAACGACCTGCCAATAACTATCACTATTACCAAATTATTCTACGGAGGCAGCGCTCTATGTGGCGACAACCTGCCTCCAAATCCCACCACGAGGGCTACTATTGCCAGAACAATAGTCCCACCGACTGCTCCGGCGGGAGTGCCAACTGTTTTTACCTATACTATCACTTTTGAAAATATTGGAACCAGCACCCTTCATTTTGAGGAGATAGGCTATGAATTGCCGTCTGGTTTTATCTATGAAAATGGGTCAGCCGGAGGTTACACAACTGCCGATCCAACTATTGATGGAACAATACTCGCCTGGACTTTCTCAGCTCCGCATCCAAAACTCAATAAAGGTGAGCAATTTACTGAGACCTTTCGCGCCACAGGGACTCTTATCGATGGTAACTACTGCACCTTTTGTGATGGGGCATGGGTTGTATTCGTACCGGAAGACGTGGGCTGCGTTATGGCTAACGGTGGAGAGAGATACAATATCCGGACAGTAACTGGTTCTACATTTATAAATACTGCGATCGGGTTATCAGGGGGTGACGTTATTGTCCTCTCCTGGGATACGAAATGAGGTAATTATGGTACCACCTGACGTTGAAAAAAGAAACACCAATACTTCCAGGGCTAAAATAAGCCTCGGAATATTAGTCCCTCTGCTTATCGGAATATTCTTGATAATAGCCGGTAGCCTGGCCTTTAATAAATATAAAACCGAAAAAGAAATGAAAGCCCTGGAAGAGGAATCAGCAGATTTATCTCAAGCCCTAAAAGGACAACAGGCAATGGCGAATATATCAACGAAGAGCCTTCAGGAAGCGCAGGCAAGATTGGAAAAGGCATCTAATTATTTCCCTCCCGAGTTGGTAGGAAGTAAGTCCCTCCAAGCTATTTTAACAGAAGCTTCACAAAACAACGTTCAGGTAACGCTTCTTCAGGAAAAGCAACCGGCAAGGAAAATCGTAGGTGAATCTGTATATTATGCATGGCCTTTTAATATAGCGACTAAAGGGTCTTTATGGTCGTTGCTTGCATTTATTAATAAACTGGAGCAAAGCGAGATTGGCCCCGTTGTGTTCCAAAGAGTAACGCTAGATAAAAACGAATCGGATTACAGCGCCAGCCTTGAAATCGCCTTTTATACCCGTTCAAGGACAGAGGTTGTACCAGTTCCCCAGAAACAAGAAAAGGCAAAAAAATAACATGTCAGATAAAGAAAATTTAATTACACCGGATAAGATAAATAAGCCATACGGAGGAAGCCCGTGGTTGTGGAATTGGTTGTGTAAGGTCCTTTCATATGTGGGTGAAAGGTCTATTACGCTTTCCTCAAAAACAAATCTATTTGCTAAAAAGGCGATAACCCTGGCTATCGAAGATGATGGAATTCATCTCGTGATATTTCACGGCGCTGATATCGAAAAATGGAGTTCGTTGCCCTTAACACCAGATATTATTAAAGACGGTTTAATTGTTGACCCGGATAAGCTGGGAGTGATAGTTCAAGCCTTCTTAAACAAACATAATTTAAAGAATAAAAAAATTCTGTTCAGCATAAGCGGGTACCATTCTCTTTCGCGGATTATAACTTTGCCTAAACTATCCTCTTCTATGTTGTACGAGGCCATCAGCCGTGAGGCTGTACGGGCATTACCTACGGCGACTGACGAGAGCCATATATTCTGGCACGCCCTGGACCAAGCCCACAGTAACCAAAAGTTCTATATCCTGGCAACCCCAAAAATTAACCTGGAAGCGGTTACAAAATCTTTAAGGAAAGGAAAGGCGTTAGGCGGGTTAGGCGAGCTTAAACCTCTTGCATTAGCCCGGTTAGCCAGGGCACGGCAAGCGGTTATCGTAGATATTCAAAGCCGCAGTGCTGATATTATCATAGTAGTGGAGGGAGTTCCTGTTTTTTTCCGGGTTCTGATTAGAGATGAACAGACCTCCGTCTTGAATATCGCTAGCGAGATATCTCGAACGGTGGAGTTTTATAACCGGAACAACAGCCAGCAACCTATAAATACCGATACGCCTCTTATTTTAACGGGACCCCTTTGTATGAGTGAAGTTGATTTAAAGGCATTCGTTGCCGCCCTCAACCATCCTGTTGAATCGCTGGATGAGTTAATAAAGAGTCCCAACGGGTTCTCCTCGAAAACCTATGCAACGAATATCGGATTGGCGCTTGGCGCTATGACAGACTACGAATCCTTACCTTTCAAGTGGGTAAATATTAATATATTATCGGCTAGCTATAAGCCAAGCCGGCGTTTTTTAAAACTTTCGATGGCCAGCGCTACCGCCGTACTCGGATTGTTATCAATCGTGCCAATATATGAGATGACTAATCAAGCAGCAGTTGAAAAAGATGGGGTACAAGCAAAATGGTACAGGCTTAATCAAGAGGTTGTTGTTAATAGACTTGCCAATAAAGAAGCCACCAGGTTGGACCTGGCTCTAAGAGATATTCAGATTCAAACAGAAAAACTGGAAAAGGCACAAAAAACGATAATGGAGCAAGATAAGAGGTATGCTGTGCCTTTGGCCGTAATCCATGAAACCGGTACCCCCGGACTTATCATTAACGCAGTATCCATTTCGAATCAACTAATAACATTAGAAGGTAAAGCCGGTAACGCTGAATCCGTTGTGAAATATGTAGCTTCCCTTGAGGAAAAAGGGATGTTTTCTAGCGTAAGGATTGAGAATATCAGAATATCCAACCCCAAAACGCCTGAAATATCTTTCAGCCTGGAGCTTAAGGAGAAATAGATAATTCATTATGTGTAGAGCCATATGTGATGTGGCTATAATATTGATTGCAGTATAGTTATCTTTTGTGAGTCTATGAAAAGGCGGACCCCGCTATAAAACGGGGTTCGCTATTTTCATTATTATGCGGGTATTATTAAATTATTTAAGCGGGAATGAAGCTTATAAAAGCCAGATGCATTTAAAATAATGGCCTCCATATCTTAAGTTTTTACTTTTATAGGTTCCATTTCCTGTTGCTCGTTGTTCCGGCACGAGTTATAATACTTGCATATATTAGGAGCTTTTGCCCAATTGATACACTAAGGCAGCGCAGGAGCCCTGACATGGTTGCTTTAAACCTGGAATTTATCACTAAGGTTTTGCCCCCCCGGAGGAAACCTGATGTCCTCCGTCGCCAGCGCTTGATTGATTTCCTGCATGATCACGTTAATTTGAGGGTGCAATCGATCTGCGCCCCGGCCGGGTATGGTAAAACGACTCTCTTGGTAGATTTTGCCAGTGATACTGAAATACCGCTCTGCTGGTACTCCTTTGATACTTCCGACCAGGATTTGATAGTATTTTTCGACACATTGTTAACCTCGGTCCGCTACCGGTTCCCCGAATTTGGTAAAAAAACCGAATCTATACTAAAGGGTTCCGAAGATATTTCTAAAGACGTTAATCGTATCATTGGCGTTTTAACAGGTGAGATGTACACCGATATCCCGGAGTTTTTCATACTGGTATTGGAAGACTTTCATTTGGTTGAATCGGACCACAATCTAAAATCTGTTTTAGACTTGTTATTAGAGCGGGCCCCTGCCAACTGCCATTTTATAATTACCAGCCGTACTCCCGTAGAACTTCCAGCCATTAATAAACTCCGGCTGCAAAGAAATATTGCCAGACTGGAAAATTCAGACCTGGGCTTCACAACAAGTGAGGTTAAACAATTACTGGCTGAACACTATAATGTTCAACTATCCGAAGACGATGCTAAAAAACTGGCTGCATCGTCTGAAGGGTGGATAGCCGGTATTTTACTCGGTGTATCAAATTCATTCCAGACCCGGACATCTGAAACCAAAGTCCTTTTGTCCTCCCAGGATATTTTTAATTATCTGGCGTCGGAGGTTTACGATAAACAGCCCCATGAGATTAAAGGGTTTTTGCTTGTTTCGAGTACATTCTGGGAGATAGAACCGAGGAACTGTAATTTACTGTTTAATATAATCAACTCCGAACATCTGCTTGAAGAGGTGGAGAAACGGAGTCTTTTCATAACAAGATTGGAAGGGGAAAGGGTAATATACCGGTACCATAATCTCTTTCGTCAATTCCTTCAACAGAAGCTACAAAAAGAACAGCCCCATACTTACAGGATCCTTCATAGCGATGCCGGATCGATATTTGAACAACAGCAACAATGGAATCTAGCTATAGCCCACTATCTGGCAATTGATTCCTTTGCAAATGCCTTGAAGATTATTAAAAAAGTAGGGGAATCTTTCCTGAAAACAGGTAAATGGATGACTGTTTCAAGATGGATTCAAGCGTTGCCCGAAAAAGCCCGTTCAAATGAGCCGGTTCTAACTCTTTTAGGGGCAGAGGGCTTAATACATTTAGGTCAAACCGACAAAGCTATCCAGATATTGAATTCTCTTTTAGACACAATAGACAAAACCAGCGATTGGCTCTGCGCGGGTAAGGCTTTGAGTTGGCGTAGCGCTGCCTTTAGACTAACCGGTCACTTTGACGAAGCCAAAGAAGATGTCAAAAATGCTATATCTATCTTAAAGCAAAACAATGGCCCTGCCGATGTTCTTGGAGATGCGTACCGGCGTTTGGGCGTTATTCATGCTGAACAGGGAAGACCAGTTGAGGCTGAAAAATACCTGAAACGCTCTCTCAAACTATTTATCTCTGTTTTTGATGTGGGTCAGATTGCGGAAGCATACAACTCGTTGGGAATAGTTTATAAAAGATTGGGTGACTTACCTCGATCTGCGGCCCATTATTCTCAAGCCCGGCAATATTGGGAGAAAGCAGGTAACTCAGGGGCCCTGGCGCGTACACTTAACAACATAGGCATAATCTATCGCCGTCAGGGGCAATACGAACTTGCATTTAATACCCTGGTTGAGGGGTTGGAAAAAGCCCGCGCTACGGGATATCAGCGTGGCGAAGCCTGGCTTCTTATCAATATTGCGGATGTTAAACGGGATCTCGGTCACTATGAGGAAGCGCTATCCGCATACTCCACGGCGCTGGAATTGGCCAGGCAGGTTATGGAGTCATCGCAGGTAGCTGTGGCTACCGCCGGGATGGGAGATTGTTATAAATTTCTGGGCCAGTTGGATAAAGCGGAGGTCTTTACGAAAGAGGCTCTGGCCCAGGCAACCGAACACAACCAGATTTACGATGCCGGTATATTCAATTTACAACTGGGCACAGTCCTGTATCACCAGGGGAAGTACAAAGCGGCTGAAGAAGTTCTTACCTCTGCACGTAGTTCGATGGAGCAGCTTGGCGATAAGGATGCTGTAGCCAGGTGTTCTATGCATCTGGCTCAACTATCGTATTTGGGTAAAAAGAACCGGACGGCAATCAAATGGCTTCAGGAGACGCTGAGACTGGTAGAGGAATTGGGTTATGACGAGTTTATGGTTTTAGAAGGCGCCCGGATACTACCCTTATTCAAATATGCTCTATCCAGGCAAATAGGTAGCGAGCTATTAAATCATGTTATTAGCAAGATACAAAACCGTACCACTTTTATTCAAAACATAGATAAACCGTTAGACCAACCTGTGCCAAACCCGGATTACCTGACTGAGGTGAAAGCTTATGCCCTGGGCGAAACTCAGGTAACGGTCAATGCCAGGACGGTGCTTGATTCAGATTGGAGAAGCATTAAGGCAAAAGAGATATTCTTCTATCTGCTTTTCCAGGGTAAATGGACTAAACGGGATGAAATTATTGCGTTTATCTGGCCGGATATGTCGCCGGCTAAAGGTAATAGTTTGTTCCATTCAAATCTATACCGGCTTCGCCGGGCGCTTTTCGATTCAATAATAACGAATCAAAACGGCAACTATACTCTTAATCCCGGAGTTACATTTTGGTTTGATGTCCGTGAATTTGAAAATAATACTTCAAAAGCGATCGGTTATTCCCGATTCAGTCAGCAATGGACGTCGTGCTTGGAGAGGGCTGAAAAATTATACAAAGGGCCTTTCCTTAAAGAGTTTTATTCTGATTGGGTTGAAACCTCACGCAGGCAACTCGAATATAAGTATTTGGAAGTGCTCTCCTCGTTAGTTAGCTATAGTAAAAAAGAGGGCGATCTGCGCCGCACCATTGAGCTATTAGAAAAATCTCTGGCTATTGACCCTTCACAAGAAGAGACGTATCTGGATTTAGCCAAATGTTATCTTGCAAGTGGGGACCGCCAGTCGGCTTTAAGGATCTGTAAACAATGCACGGAGACAATGCAGGAAGAGATGGGTACTATGTCAACGACACAAATAGAAAAACTTTTACGGTCTATATTATCGCCTAAAAAAGTAATCGTCTCTTAAAATCAGTTATCCCTGAGTTAGTTTTCAGGAATATCGGATGGAAGGATTTATGAAATACCCCCGGCCATAGCCGGGGGTATTTGTTTTTATTAGCGAGATAAAGTTTTGTGAAATGAAAAACGGTTTCAGAGTGTCTTTTGTAAAATAAGGGCGTACCAGGCGGTATGCCCTTATTTTTTGAAAATATTTTATTTCCCAGATATAAGCTCAGATTGGCGATAGTTTGGCGAGAGGCGTTGAGTAGTATTAAGTTATAGTAACGAAATTTTATGAAAGGAGGTTTGCTATGACGCGTTTTTATCAGAATATATTTGCTCACCGCAATGTGATCAAAGTGGTAATTCTACTGGTTTCAGTAGCCGCAATGTCGCTGGGTTTTGCCTCCGGCGCTCTGGCGGATGGCGATGATTTTGGACCCTGAACCTGTACAATAGGGGGCCATCTCAGTTTTTTTAATTATTCAAGAGATGGCCCTCTAACTTTTTTACCAGAAAACATTTGATCAAATAATTAATACCGTAAGAGGCTTTAGGCACAGATAACCATCTCAAACTCGAAAATTCTTTAACGACTAGATAGGATAAGATGGAACAGGATGCACGAGACCGGTCTGAGCATATAGCCCAATTGTCCATGTCTTTGGGTAGAGCGTTAGGACTTTCTGCTATAGAAACCGGGAACCTTTGGTTAGCCGGGATCGTCCATGACGTTGGAGAGAAAACCATTCCTGAAACAATACTCAACAAACCTGGTCAACTAGAAAATAATGAACGTCAGATTGTTGAGTCTCATGTTGAGAGTTCAGTAAAGATAATTGAAAAGACCTCATTCCCCAGAGAAGTCCTGCAAATTGTATCCCAGCATCATGAGAGGATGGACGGTAGCGGCTATCCGAGACAACTCAAAGGTAACGATATCGTCCTGGGGGCAAGGATACTAGCGGTAGCGGATGTGTATGATGCCATGATCTCAACGCGTCCCTATAGAGGGGCTTTCTCCCAGGAAGCCGCGCTTACCTATTTGAATGAGAATAAAGGTATACTGTTTGATGAGGCTGTCGTAAAATCATTGTACAAGTTATTAAAAGGGGTAGATTTGCGTTAAAAATTGTAATTTTCGTCCGAAATGGAACTCAGTGGCCAAAGAACCTGTAATAATATAAATACTTTAATAACTATCGCCCCTCTGCATGGTTAAGCAGATAGGCAACAGTGCCAAGCGCCCCGGAATTATCTCCTAATTGTGCAACTGTAATGCGTACCTGATTGGCAGGCCGGGAAAAGGCCCGTCGTTTCATCTCAGAGATAGCCGGGTCAAGCAATCTGCTACCCACTTTGGCAAATCCGCCGCCAATAATTATTAGCTCCGGATTAAAGATATTTACCAGGTTAGCCAATCCCACCCCCAGATAAACACCAGCTTGATGGATTACTTCCACAGCTACCGTATCTCCCTGTTCTGCTGCTTTGGAGACCATCTCGGCAGTGATATCCTGAAGACGACCGGAAACCGTATCTCTGACTATTGAAGAATCGCCTTTACCCAGACGAGCGGACATCTCCCTGGCGACGGCTGTTCCTGAGGCCAGTGTCTCCAGGCACCCGTTGTTGCCACAATTGCAGCGCGGCCCGTTAACATCAATAACCATGTGGCCTATTTCACCGGCGGAGCCAGCTTTACCCATATAAAGAGCGCCGTTAATGATTATACCTCCCCCGATACCTGTGCTTACGGTCATGTATATCTGGTTTTCAATCCCTTTACCCGCCCCGAATGTTTGTTCACCCAGGGCTGCGGCTTTAGCATCGTTGATGATAAATGTCTGGACACCTAGAGCAGCCTCTAACTGATCTTTGAGCGGCACATCCCGCCAGTCTGGAAGATGAGGAGATGTCACCAATATACCCCGGGGCGTATCCACCAACCCTGCTATGGCGATACCTATACCGTTTATCCCATCCTTTGAAGATATGTTAGCTTGCCGGCAAACCTGATTAATTGCCAGAATTATTCTCTTAATGCCCGGTTCCGGGCCGGAAGCAGCCTGAGTTGGAATATGCTTTCTGGCCAATAATTTGCCATTACTGTCAGCGACTACAGCCAGAATTTTGGTCCCGCCAATATCAACGCCTATAATGGGTTTCAGCGGCATAATTCTATCCTCTTCGTGGCCCATTTTATTCTTTTCCAATCGAAGTGTCTATTACACACGGTTCATAGAACAGCGAGGGGTAATAATGTCAACGTATTTGGACTAGACGCCTGGACAATTAACCTGCTTCTGTTATATCATAACGTCATATAAAAAAATAGATGTGTGTAATCAAGGAGGCAGTGAACAATGGACTATTCCCCTATTCCTAAACTACCGATTGACAGGATAAAGGTAAAACCTAACCTGACTGAAAGTTCGCTTCTGGGTAAAGGTTTTGACTGGGAGTCGATTGAGACAGAGCTTGGGATTAAACATAATTCCGATTTCAATCTGGGATATTTGGCTATTGACCGCCATGCGGCCTCAAATAAGAAAGATAAGCTAGCTCTTCTATGGGTTGGTAAAGATGGCGAGGAAGAACGGTATACTTTCAAAGAGTTGAAATCTTTGACTGATAAGTTTGCCAATATTTTGGAGGGTCTGGGCATTGTCAAAGGCGACCGGGTTTTTATGTTCATGGAGCGTATTCCGGAGCTTTACATTGCCTTTTTTGGCGCTTTAAAACTGGGGGCGGTAGTTGGTCCGTTGTTCTCAGCCTTTGGCCCCGACCCTGTAAAAGATAGGCTATCGGACAGTGGAGCGAAGGTGCTCATTACTACCCCGGATTTGAGAGAGCGTATCAAACATATATTTCCTGCATTGCCAGATTTACAGCACCGGATAATCGTAAATAAGAACGGACGTTACCCACAAAAGCTGGAACCAGGCGAGATTAGCTATGATGAGTCTATGAAAACAGCTTCAGGTAATTTTAAGATTCCCGATATTAAAAGAGACGATTACTCTATCATGCATTATACATCCGGGACCACGGGCCGTCCTAAGGGCGCTGTGCATGTGCACCAGGCTGCTATACAGCATTACGCCACCGGCAAATGGGTTCTGGACTTACATGATACCGATTTATACTGGTGTACTGCCGATCCGGGTTGGGTAACCGGAACCTCCTACGGTATGTCAGCGCCGTGGACAAACGGGGCTACACAGTTAATTTACGAAGGTGGGTTCAGAGCTAGCAATTGGTATTCTCTCATACAAAAATATAAAGTAACAGTATGGTATACTGCACCGACGGCGATCCGTATGCTTATGAAAGCTGGTGAACAGCTACCTAAACAATATGATATGAGTAGCTTGCGGCACATCTGTAGTGTCGGTGAGCCTTTGAACCCGGAGGCAGTGGTCTGGGGTATGAGGGTATTCAACCAGGCTATTCATGATAACTGGTGGCAAACCGAAACCGGCGCTATCCTCATCGCTAACTATGCGTTCATGGAAGTGCGGCCGGGCTCTATGGGCCGGCCTATACCCGGTGTTACGGCTGGTATCCTGGATGACAATTATCAAGAGTTGCCACCGGGTAAAGAGGGGAATCTGGCCATAAAACCCGGTTGGCCCTCCATGTTCCGCACGTACTGGAAGAATCAGACATTATACGAATCCCGGTTCAAGAATGGCTGGTATATAACCGGCGACCGCGCTAAAAAGGATGCCGATGGCTATTTCTGGTTTGTAGGTAGAACTGATGATGTTATAAACACGGCCGGCCACCTGGTAGGTCCTTTTGAAGTAGAAAGCGCTCTGATCGAGCACCCGGCCGTGGCTGAAGCGGGGGTTATCGGTAAACCCGACCCATTAGCCATGGAGGTTGTAAAGGCATTTGTAGCTTTAAAAGATGGCTACACTCCCTCAGAGGAGATGAGGCGGGAGTTGATGCAATTTGCCAGAAAGAAGTTATCCGCAGGAATAGCTCCGCGTGAGATAGAATTTGTAAAAGGGTTGCCCAAAACCCGAAGCGGTAAGATTATGCGACGGTTGTTAAAGGCTAAGGAACTGGGATTACCGCTGGGCGATACATCGACACTGGAGGATGATTAGGTTATTAACATACAAGGTTTAAGTAGAGGGGTGTCATGCCGGATAATAAAGTAAATCCAAACAAAGTATACTTTGATTCCAAAGGAAAGATACCGACTGTTGCCGTCGAGGGGTCTGCGGTTCAGGTTCCGGATAAGAGTAGTAAAACCCATCCCAAACTCATTACCGATACAACCCTGAGAGATGGGGCGCAGGACCCGCGCGTAGCCTTATTCCACAACGATGCCAAATTAAAATATTTCGATTTGCTGCATCAGTTAGACAACGGCACCGGCTGTATTGAGGCTGTAGAGGTATTTATCTATCAAAAAAGAGACATCTGGACTCTGGAGAAATTGCTGGAACGAGGATACTCCTATCCACAGGTAACTACCTGGACACGGGCAATCCCGAAAGATATCAAGGCTCTGATAGATATATCTGGTGGAAAAATAAAGGAAACCGGGATGCTGGCTTCCTGCTCAGACCATCATATCTTTGATAAAATGGGCTTTCGTAGTAAAGACGAGGCGATTGAGAAATATTTGGCGCCTATCCTGACTGCCTGCGAGCATAATATCCGTCCCCGGGTACACCTGGAGGATGCTACAAAAGCCGATGTACAGGGCTGGGTCATCCCATTTATTGAAAGGGTGCTCAAAGAGACAGGGGGGCTTGCCCGATTCCGCATTTGCGACACAGTCGGGGTAGGTATACCCGACCCCTATGTATCCATTCCATTTGGCATTCCCAGATTAGTGTCTACTATAATCATGAATACCGGGGCTGAGTTGGAGTTCCACGGACACAACGATTTTGGAATGGCCACAGCCAATAGTATGGCGGCTCTGGTTTATGGTTGCAAAAGGGTTAATACAGCTTTTTCCGGCCTGGGTGAACGGACCGGCAACACCCCTCTGGAACAGGTGCTGGCCAATTATATCCGTATCTACGGCGACCCTGGTTTCAAACTCTCGGCGCTGACTGACCTGGCTGAACTAATCAACAGAGAAGTGGCTCCGGTAATCGTAAAACAGCCCATAGTTGGTAGTGACATATTTACGACTCATGCAGGCCTGCATCAAACGGGTGTAGCACGGCAATCTGGCGCACCGGGTGGATTAATCTACCTGCCGTATGACCCTTTGGTTTTAGGACGTGAAACCCTGGAATTTAACCGGATTGGCTCACTTTCGGGTATGGACGGTATAGTAGCTATTCTCAACAGCCAGTGGGAAATGGCCACCGGGGAAAAGGGGCGGTTCAATATTACCAGCAGGATTGTGAAACGTATCTATGATTACGTACAGGATGCCTATGATGGCAACTTAGATCCAGTTCAGAATAAATATATTAACCCGCGCACCACTTTCTTTGAAGGCGCTGAATTGCTGGAGATGGCTAAGAGGGAGCTGGCAACAACTGTGAAACAGTAGCAAAACCAACGTTAAAAACTGTCTGAGGTCGCAATTATGATTACAAAAATTCTGGAAGATAAATGCAATGGATGCGGGTGGTGCCCAATATCCTGTCGTATGGATTTACTCCATATGGATAGGAAGCGGAAAAAAGCGTTTTTCACTAACCCCGAACGGTGTGTAACGTGCTTTTTCTGTCAACGTACCTGCCCGCAGGATGCAATCATAGTTGGCTCAGAAAAGCCGGTCCCGTATCCACAACCATTGATCCCGTCTCAGCTTCAAGGCGATATTGCTACACTATCGAGAGGGAAGGTATCTCATCAGGAAACCTGTGATGTAATTGTTGTTGGGGCAGGCGTAGCCGGTTTAACGGCAGCAATTGCCGCTGCTACGAGTGGCGCTAAAACTATAGTGCTGGAGAAGGCGGCTAATATTGCCTGGACCAATACCTCCTTATCCGGTGGTTCCATTAGCTTCGCCAAAGAGCGGGAGATGTATCCGGATGCAAAGAGATTGTCAGCCGAAGAGAAAGTCCAGCAAGCTATTGAACTTACCAAAGGCCGCGTAAATACTGAGCTTATACGCGCCTGGCGGTTAAACATCGATGGCACCTTAACCTGGCTGAAAAAACTGGGCTTGAAAGCTGGAACTGAAGGCAGTGTGCCGGTTCCATCGGCTGCCGCTTTTAATGCCAGGGGCTGTGGTGCGGGGTTGAACAAACAGCTCCTGTCTATTGCCATAAAGGCTGGGGTCAAGGTTGTTTATAATGCCCGTGCTGTGGGCCTGTTAACAGACAAACAACATAAAGTGGTGGGGCTCAAAGCAAGTTCTTTGAACGGGCTTATAGATTATGTGGGGCATGGAGTAGTCCTGGCAGCAGCCGGCTTTCAGGCTAATCGGGAGATGGTAACAAAATATCTTGGAGCGGACTTTGCAGAAAACGTTAAGCTGACCGGTTCGCCGTACTCAGTTGGCGACGGTCACATTCTAGCCCGGGATGTGGGGGCGAAGTTTGTTAATATGGAGTCTTTCCATTGCCGGCAGATTGACAAGTCCTGGGTCCCTGGCTCACAGGGTCATTTTGGGCCGCGCCAGCTACAACCTCTGCAGCACTACGGTATTTTCGTCAATAAGCTTGGCAAACGGTTTATGGACGAATATGGCCCGGCAGTCAGGAGTGATACGGTATCTTGCACAATAATCCGTCAACCGGAGGGCGCCGTAGCATATTTGTGGGATGCCACGGTCAGCGCATTGATGGGTAAAAAGCTGGATAACTACCGCCCGGAAGGTGTAGTTTTTCAGGCTAACACCCTGGATGAGATAGCTAAGGTAATCGGCTGTCCTCTACCTGAATTAAGAAAGACTGTAGAAACGTTTAACAAGGCGGCCAGGGCGGGAAAGACTGGTGAATTAGATGTGCCAAAATCTGACTTTGTTTATCCCTTAGAAAAACCTCCTTTTACTGGCATATTTCCCGTATGGTCGGGACATAACGCCACTTTTGGAGGTCCTGCTATTAACGGAAACGCTGAAGTTCTTGATGAGAAAGATAATCCTATATCCGGTCTATACGCGGCAGGGGAAACAGCGGGTGGGTTCTTCTATGGGCATTACAGCACAACCCCCGGAGGTGCTACCTATTATCAGGGTAACTATCAGGTAACATCCTCTGCCCTGGGGTACTGTATAGTATTCGGCCATATTGCCGGGGCGAACGCGGTGAGGGAACTAAGCTAAGTAGTTGGAGGTTACGTTATTAACACTGGACCAAAAGTTATGCCAGACAGTTCTTACAAGCTAATCACCATATGAAAATGGGTGTTATCACCCATTGACAATTTACGTTATGTAATATATTATGAGATTGAGGGTAGTTGACCCCCAATAAACCTAAAAGGAGGTACGGTCAATGACTCTACATAAATTATACATGGTGTTTCAGGTTGAGTCTTGAGGCCCTGCGGGATTGGCAGGGCCGCGACAGGAAGTCAGGTAACGCCCGAATCCTGTAAAAAGTGAAGCGATTGTCCCAGATTAAGGGACTGCTTCTTCCGGCGATATCGCTGGGATGGGGCGGAATCTGATAAAGGTACAATAGAATAGAAACTGATTAACAGGGCTGTAAAAACAGCCCTGTTTTTATTTTAATAAACTCCTATTTGTTCGGTTATTAACCCGGCCTGGGGGCAATTACGGCTAATACCACCAGGTCCGTTTCTGCTTTCAGTCCATGTGACACCTGGGGCGGACAATCCACCAGGGCGCCTGGCACAAGCGGTATATCATCTTTACCGATAATCGCTTTTCCAGCGCCTTCTACACAGTGAAACATAACCTCGGAGGGGGCTGAGTGGGGTGCAAGTTCCTGACCCGCTTTAAGGCAGAACAGGACTACCCTCATCCTTTCGGAGTCGAAGATTAGTTTAGATACAAAACGTTGAGGGTCGAATTCCTTAAGTTTGGCTATTAGTTCAGCCTGCATGTTGCCTCCGTTTCTCGATCGCAGAATTCAATGACTTGAGCAAAGCCTCTACGTTTACACCATCTCTGGAAGCAGTTTTTTCAATGCTCACCCCACCACCACAGCAGGAGTCCACACGATGGGTATTGAACACGCCAATAGTTTCGGGGTAACGTTTAATAACATCGTTTATTATCATATCTTTAGTAATGGTGTCCATATTTGTTTCCCCCTTCAAACGTGATTAACCCTCAAGCACAAAGTAGAATACTAAATTACACTCAATTATTTTATCTCAAATGCCTTAAAAATACCGTTGTATTGCGACCAGATTGTTTCAACTTTCTCGACTTTTGCCCCCGGAGGTCCCACTTTTACATTATCTAATAATAATTCTAATTTATCCCTGTTACCCTCAGCCTGAACTTCCACTTTAGTAATATCAGGCAAGTTACGCACGAAACCGTTCAAAACCAGGGCCTGGGCCTGTTTTTGTACGAAATTTCGGAAGTAGACGCCCTGGACTCTACCCTTTATTATCATAATGACATGAGACTGTTCAGCCATATATTCACTCTTATTTCTTAAGAAGCTGGATAGAACCGGACGATTCCAGTCCGTCTATGCGGTGCAAACCAGCCTCTCTGGCCCATTTCAAAGCTTCCTGAAATTCCTCAGGACGTAACGGGCGGTTAAGAAGGGGGTATTTCATAGCCCTGTAACAAGGCCGGTATTGCGCCATCAGATTTATATAGGTGTTTTTAGAGATTTCTTCGGCTAAATACCGCACAATTGCTTTTGTCCCTGCCTGATTAAAGGGCAAGACCAGATGCCTCACCATGAGTCCCTTGATAGCTATGCCTTTGTTACCGAGTTCGAGGTCTCCTACCTGGCGGAACATCTCCTTGACCGCTGCCCTGTTTAATTCCGGATAGTGGCTAATGCCTGAAAGACGGTCAGCAACAGCCTCATCAGAATACTTCATATCAGGCATATAGATGTCTATTATACCGTCTAATAGTCGAAGGGTATCTACACTATCATACCCGCTGGTATTATAGACCAGAGGTATCGTGAGACCCTGGCTGGCTGCAATTACTAATGCCTCGAGAATTTGGGGCACTACGTGGGTAGGTGTAACCAGGTTTATGTTATGGCAACCCTGGTTCTGAAGGGAGAGCATCATGTGGGCAAGTTTCTCTGGAGAGACAGGTTCTCCTTCACCGAGCTGGCTAATATTTGAGTTCTGACAAAAAACGCAATGCAATGAGCAATTAGAAAAAAATACCGTGCCGGAGCCTTTTTCACCAACCAGTGGCGGCTCTTCACCAAAATGGGGCCCGTAGTTGGATACTTTAGCCAACCGTCCGGTATGGCATGTGCCTAGCTCTCCGGCCAGGCGGTTGATATGACAAAGGTGTGGACATAGATGACACCGGGCCATAATCCTGAAAGCCTGTTGCGCCCGGCGCTTCAGCTCACCGCTAGTATACAGTTCCTGGTAGCCAATCATTATTTATATTTCAGTAGGTGGTTCCTTTTTCCCTTTGGTCTTCACAACCTCAACAGGCTGTTCTGTGGGTAATATTGAGGTTATCGAAGAAGTTTTTTTACTGTCTTTCTTAGGCTTTTTAGCTTCCTTGTGGCGATAGTCTCGACCTCCCATAATTTACCTCCCATATAAATTCGTTCTTAACAAAGTTTACCAAATATGAAACAAGGTGTAAAGTGGAATTTCAAGTTCAATCAATCTCAGCTTTATATTATTGTAACCACTGATATTAGTGAATACCTGCACGAATAATAATTCTTATTACCTTGACTTATGTTTCTGGCCTCTGTTATAGTTGTTGCTAATAAGGAGTTGTAGATGTCTATACCTGAATTTAAGTCGTTGAGACGTGCCTATGGTTTTGATGAAATCGCGTTAGTACCCGGTGATGTTACTGTTAACCCTGACCAGACAAACATAGAGCTCCATATCGATAAATTAACTTTCCCGCTGCCTATTCTGGCGGCTGCCATGGATGCCGTAGTTAATCCTTCCTTTGCAGTTGCTTTAAGTAAATTTGGAGGATTAGCTGTTCTTAATCTGGAGGGTGTCCAGACCAGATATGCAAATCCCAGTGAGGTATTACAACATATTATCTCAGCCACGCCGGCAGAGGTTACTCCGTTGCTCCAGAAAGTTTATTCGGAGCCTGTAAAGGCTAATCTTGTTGGTGATCGTATCCGCAGTATTAAACAGGGTGGTGGGAACATAGCGGTTTCGGTGACTCCTCAGCTTACAAAAAGTTTGGCTCCGCTGGCAGTGGAGGCGGGGGTAGATATCATGGTTGTCCAATCCACTGTCACTACAGCCCGGCACCTATCTAAAAGTTACAAAGGGTTGGTATTCTCCGAGTTAGTCAGTTCGATACCTATTCCGGTGGTGGTGGGAAACTGTGTAAGCTACGGCGCAGCTCTGGAGATTATGAGGACCGGTATAGCCGGTCTTCTGGTGGGAGTAGGACCAGGTGCAGCCTGTACAACCCGGGAGGTACTCGGCGTTGGAGTGCCCCAGGTTACAGCTACTATGGATTGCGCCGCTGCACGGGAGCAGTATTTAAAGGAAAGCGGCCGCTATGTCGCTATAATCACTGATGGCGGAATGCGTAACGGCGGCGATATTTGTAAAGCGTTTGCTTCAGGGGCGGATGCCGTGATGTTAGGCTCAATATTTGCTCAGACTGAGGAATCGCCTGGACACGGCTACCATTGGGGGATGGCTACTTCACATACTGCACTGCCCAGGGGCACCAGAATCAAAGTAGGTATGACTGGCAGGCTTGAGCAGACTCTTATGGGGCCGGCTACAGTTACAGATGGCAGCCAGAACCTGGTAGGCGCTATAAGAACGGCTTTGGGTGTCTGCGGCGCTTTTACTATCCGGGATATGCATAAAACGGAGATTGTGGTGGCTCCAGCTATTAAGACAGAAGGCAAGGTTTTCCAGATGAGCAAGGGGCAGTGCTAGTAAACAAACCAAGAATAGCAATTGAAAAGCTGTCATTATACCCCCGTCTTAAATCGGGGGTATAATTTTAATATTCGCCTGACGGATGATGATATCTAAAGTTTAATCGCTGGTTTTGGATTCCTTTTTTACCTTTGACTTTCTAATTGAAAGCTGTTAACTTAATTTCTCAGGAGGTCTTTTAAGTGTCTAGAGTATCTACCAAACCTGTTGACATGGATACGATTGTCTCGTTGTGCAAACGGCGGGGATATGTTTTCCCCTCAAGTGAAATTTACGGTGGCCTTGGCTCGGCCTGGGACTACGGCCCGTTGGGTGTAGAGTTAAAACGCAATATTAAAAATGCCTGGTGGCAGGCTAATGTCCAGGAACGTGACGACGTAGTTGGATTGGACTCGGCCATCATTCTCAACCCCCAGGCGTGGGTGGCCAGCGGCCACGTACAGGGCTTCTCCGACCCCCTGGTAGAATGTCTGGCCTGCAACCAGCGGTTTAGGCCAGACCAGGTGTTTGCAGGTGAGGTAGTTCGTTTTGGTACCCCACCTGTGGTGTATTTCACTGCGTTGGACATTGGCGACTATCAGAGCAAGTGGGCGAGAGCATTGATGGGTCCTGGAGTTGCACAGGAAACGACTACAGCAGCAGCACCACCACCGAGGACTTTCGGCCAGTTCCCCGCCAGTCTGTTACCTTGTCCGTTGTGTGGAGCAGTAGGCAAATTCACCGAGCCTCGCCAGTTCAACCTCATGTTCAAGACCTTCGCAGGCCCTGTAGAAGATGCGGCATCTGTTGTTTACCTGCGCCCGGAAACGGCCCAGGGCATCTTCCTCAATTTCCAGAATGTTCTGACCACTACCCGCCGCAAGCTGCCCTTCGGCATAGCCCAGATAGGAAAGTCGTTCCGTAATGAAATTACACCCGGCAACTTTATCTTCCGTACCCGCGAATTCGAGCAGATGGAGATCGAATACTTCGTCAAACCGGGAGATGATGAAAAATTATTTCAAGACTGGCTCGCCAAGCGTTTTGATTGGTATCTAAAACTCGGGATCAGAAAAGAAAACCTCCGCCTTCGTCGGCATGGTAAGGATGAACTGGCGCATTATGCCAGGGATTGCTACGACGTTGAATACCTCTTCCCTATGGGATGGTCGGAGTTGGAGGGCATAGCTAACCGGGGCGACTTTGACCTTAAGCAGCATTCGAAGCACAGCGGCAAAGACCTGAACTATTTTGATGAAGAGGCCAAGGAACATTATTTTCCATATGTTATCGAACCTTCGGCAGGCGCGGACCGGTCAACCCTGGCATTTTTAATAGATGCCTATGATGAGGAAGAGGTAAAAGGTGAAAAGAGGGCTATCCTCCGGCTACACCCAACATTAGCCCCGATAAAGGTAGCTATATTACCTCTCAGCCGGAATGAAAAACTGGTGCCTCTGGGCCGTGAAGTACACTCTACGTTGAGAAAATCATGGATGGTACAGTACGATGATGCACAGAGCATCGGACGGAGATACCGCCGCCAGGATGAAATCGGGACTCCCTTTGCTGTTACCATAGACTTCCAATCTCTTGAAGACAAGATGGTTACTATCAGAAGCCGGGATAGCATGGCGCAGATACGGGTGCCCATTGCAACGTTAAGCGATACCTTGAAGAAAAAACTTGAGGGTGAGGCGATTGAGGTATTACCTGAGGGTGGGGTAATGTGGAAGAGCGAGGAAAAGGCCGTCTCATGATGGGGATATTATGGGGAGGGCAAGCATATGAAATTCCGGATAATTGTGGAATATGATACTGAAACAAAGAGTTATGCGGCTTATTGTCCTGAATTGCCAGGTTGTTGCAGCGCTGGGGATACAGAAGAAGAAACTCTTGAACACATGAAAGAGGCGCTGGCACTCTATTTAGAGCCAGTTCCATTGAAATTGGGGCCTAATGAAAAGGCTTACGAGGTGGAAGTGCCAGCCTGATGCCACGAAAGCTACCGAGGCTTAAAGCTACTGAGGTAAACAGGGTGCTTGAACAACATGGATTTGTGCTAATCTCACAGCGGGGCAGCCATCAGAAGTGGTACCATCCGGACAGTGGAAAGCAGGTAATTGTACCTTACCACAAAGGTAAACAATTGCCGTTGGGCACGCTAAAGAGCATTATAGAAGGAAGTGGTATTTCCGGAGAAGAGTTCTTTGCCAAATGACAATCTGTATTAATGCGTGAACCCATAATACTGATCTCTTCAAAATAACCTATTCACAAAAGTGCAATAAAGGCAAAGGGGGCTGAAATGGCTATCTCTTCATATACGGGCAAAATTTTGCGGGTGGACCTATCCGCAGGGAAAAATACGGAGTCTTCGACTGCGGTTTATGCCGACCGGTTCCTGGGGGGACGTGGTCTGGCTGCCAAAATCCACTGGGACGAGGTCCTTCCGCATGTAAAAGCTCTTGACCCAGACAACCGTTTGACCTTTGCTACCGGTCCTTTAGCTTGTTATCCATCTATCGGCGGCAGCCGGTGGGTGGTTTGTGGTAAATCCCCCGCTACCAATCCGGAGCATTTCACCTATTCCAATTTTGGAGGCCACTGGGGCGCAGAGCTTAAATTTGCGGGCTATGATGCCCTGGTTGTCCACGGCAAGTCTGATAAGCCTGCATATCTTTTTATCCATGATGGAAAAGTTGAAATAAAAGATGCATCGGCGCTCTGGGGCAAAGGCGCTATGGATGCACGCGAGATGCTTAAAGGCGAGCTAGGGGCTTCGGTAAAGGTAGTAACTACCGGTCCGGCGGGTGAAAATCAGGTAGCCTTGGCGACTATCCTGGCTGATAACGATGCCAGTGGCTCGGGTGGGCTGGGTGCAGTTATGGGTTCAAAAAATCTTAAAGCTGTAGTGGTAAAAGGAACGAAAAAGAATTTTCCTGTAGCCGATCCCCAGGGGTTTAAGGAATTATTAGATAGATTTCGGATATTACGAAAAGGGAACCCTGTTGGTATCCAGGGCGTGTTTGAAGGGCCGAATGTAAAAAAAGATGTGTGTTACGGTTGTATCGGTAACTGCTCCCGCCGCACATACCAGGCTGAGAACGGGCAAAAAGGAAAATTCATGTGCCAGGCCGGACTATTCTACCAGGCCCGGGCAGAGAAGTTCTACGGCAAAAAGACCGAGGTTCCGTTTTTTGCCACCAAACTGTGTGACCAATACGGCGTCGATACCAATACCCTGGATGTTATGATTCTCTGGCTATGGCGTTGCTTTCAAGCCGGTATAATCACTGAAGAGAGCACCGGGATTCCTCTATCCAAGCCTGGTAGCCTGGAGTTTATAGAGTCCCTTATCAAGACAATTGCTCTGAGGCACGGATTCGGTGAGATACTGGCCGGCGGGACATTCAAAGCAGCAGCCCAATTGGGACCGAAGGCCCAGGAGCAATTAACGGATTATTTTACCAATTCTGGACAGAGGAGCGACTACGAACCTCGCGTATATATAACCACCGCCCTACTCATGGCAATGGAGCCGCGCCAGCCTATCCAGCAACTCCACGAGATCGTTTTGCTCGTGGGGCGGTGGTTAAAGTGGGTGCATAAGGAGCCCGGGGCTTTCGTCTCCAGCGACCTTGTCCGGGCTATAGCCAAAAAGTTCTGGGGAAGCGAGATAGCAGCCGACTTCTCGACTTATGAGGGCAAAGCATTGAGCGCCCTCAAAATCCAGGACAGGCAGCATCTTAAGGAAAGCCTGGTACTTTGCGACTGGCTATGGCCTATCACCGATATAGAATTCGAGGATGAACATGTGGGAGACCCGGGTTTTGAAAGCAAGGTGTTTACCGCGATAACCGGTCAGGAAGTTGACGAAGCAGGATTGAATAGATTCGGTGAGCGGATATTTAATTTGCAGCGGGCGATTATGACACGTGAAGGGCACCGGGGAAGGGATGCCGATACTGTTACTGCTACGTGGTTCACTTCGCCGTTGCGCTATCATCTGGTGCAACCGGAGTGTTTGGTGCCGGGTAAAAACGGCGAACCAGTAAGCCGCAAAGGCGAGGTGCTGGACAGGCAAAAATTCGAACAGATGAAAGATGAGTATTATGCTCTGAGGGAATGGGATGTGGCCACAGGACTCCAGACCAAAAAGAAACTCACAGAGCTAGGGATGCCGGAAGTGGCTGAGGGGCTAAAAAAAGATAAACTTTTATCTCCGTAGGGGCACGGCATGCCGTACCCTTACCTTCATTGAAAGAATTAGCATATTACTGTAGAGTATTATCAAGGAAATAGTTGCGAGAATAAATTGAGTCCTTTTAAGAGTCTCCTTAAACAACAGCAGGGCAAAATAAACACCTCTTTCCGTCTTGGGAAAGTCATGGGTATCCCTATATATCTACATATTTCATGGTTCATAATCTTTGCCCTGGTCACGGTGTCTCTGTCCTATCAGTTTTTTCCCTCCGTTTATCCTCGTTGGGATGTTAGGCTTTACTGGTTTGTCGGTGTAATTACAAGCATAATGTTTTTTGCGTCTGTAGTGTTCCATGAATTAGCTCATAGCTGGTTCTCTATCCGGCAGGGAATTCCGGTACGCAGCATTACCCTTTTTATCTTTGGTGGGGTTGCTCGTATAAGCCGGGAATCACCAAAACCTTTGGAAGAACTGGTTATGGCAGCAGCCGGCCCTGTTTCAAGCCTGGTTGTAGCCGGCCTATTTTTTATAATCAGATTATTAGTTGGCGCAGATAATGAACCGGTATATGCAGTGGCTTCCTGGATGTTGCGAATAAATATCGCTTTAGCGGTTTTCAATTTAATACCCGGCTTCCCTCTGGATGGGGGGCGGGTGTTGCGCTCCATATTATGGCGGGCGACGGGAAACTACAAACGGGCTACAAGACTGGCATCCTGGGTAGGGCAGGGGGTGGCTTATGCCTTTATTGTAGCGGGCATTGGGATGGTATTCCTTACGGGTGATTGGTTTGGGGGCATCTGGCTGGCTTTTATTGGCTGGTTCCTGGAAAATGCCGCTTCCTCCAGCTATCAGCAAGCTATGCTCCGGGAAGCTTTGAAAGGCTTGAAAGTCCGGGACGTGATAACCAGGGATTGTGTCAGCGTTCCCCAGGAGAACACCCTCAAACAGGTGGCACAGGACCATATCATACCAGCCGGTCGTAGCTGCTTTCTGGCCACTGACGGCGTCCGACTGTCCGGGATAATAACCCTCAAGGATATCAAGGCTATCCCTCAGACCCAATGGGATACTACTCTCTTAAAACAGGCTATGACACCAATAGACCAGCTACAGATTGCCCGCATGGAAGATGATGCCACAGAGATACTTGACAGGCTGGACCAGGAAGATATTAACCAGTTGCCCGTAATAGAAAATGGGAGTCTTGTAGGGATTGTGACTAAGGAGAATCTAATCCGTTTCATCCGCACCCGCTCGGAGTTAGGGATTTAGGTTAGGTTACAGGAGGAATTTTTGTTTAAGGCCCCGCGTGGGACATTCGATATTCTCCCCTCTGAACAGCAATACTGGCGGTATATTGAAAATAAGGCCATCCATTTATGTAATATTTATGGTTATAAGCGCATAGATACACCGGTCTTTGAAGATGGCGGCCTTTTTACCCGCACTATCGGCCAGGGTACCGATATAGTGGAAAAGGAAACTTACACCTTTGAAGACCGTGGCAAGAGTTTGATGACTCTGCGCCCCGAGGGCACAGCCCCGGTATGCCGGGCATATATCGAACACGGTATGCATACCCTTCCCCAACCGGTAAAGCTGTACTATTTCTCTTCGATATTCCGCTATGAGCGGCCGCAATCCGGCAGGTACCGGGAGCACCATCAGTTTGGCTATGAGGCTATAGGAGAATCCGATCCTGCTCTGGATGCCGAGGTTATAGACATGGCCTGGCAGCTATATAGCTCCCTTGGCATAACCGGGCTTAGTTTGCAGCTTAATTCGATCGGGTGCAGGGAATGCCGTCCGAAATACCTCGATATTCTAAAACGATATTATTCAGACCATTTGTCGAAGGTGTGTCCTGATTGCCACACCCGTTTTGAAAAGAACCCCCTGCGGTTACTGGACTGCAAACAGGAAAGCTGCCAGCCTATCGCCGGGGCAGCGCCGCGTAATTCTGATTATCTCTGCGTAGACTGTGCCAGCCACTTTGCTTCGCTCCAAAAATATTTAGGTATACTGGAGATTCCCTTCAACATTAACCACCGTCTGGTGCGGGGCCTGGATTATTATACCCGTACCGTATTCGAGGTCCAGCCTAAAGAGGAGGGCGCTCAGAGCACCATCGGCGGCGGCGGCCGCTATGATGGATTAATCGGAGAGTTAGGGGGCCAGCCTACTCCTGCGGTGGGCCTGGCGACCGGAATCGAGCGCATCGTTCTCAATTTGAAAAGGCAGAACGTTGCTGTGCCACCTGTAACACAACCGCAAGTATTTGTTGCCTTCGTGGGTGAAGCAGCCAGATTAAAGTCTAAAGAGATAGTGACACGGCTTAGACGAGCGGGGGTTTCAACCGAGCAAGCTCTGGGAAACAAAAGCCTGAAAGCACAGTTCCGTCATGCTAATGCTTTGGGGGCGAAATTTACTCTCCTTCTGGGTGATGATGAATTACGGCAAGGCATAGCAATATTAAGGGACATGGCCACCAGCGAACAACGTCCGGTTCCTCAGGATAAATTGGTGTCTGAAATAAACCGGTTATAGATAGATAATTTAGAATTAATCTAAAATAAAGTGCTTTAAAACTATCTTTGCTGTGATCGGGTTAACCCGGGATTCTTCAATCAACCCTTTTATTAGCCTGCGCCCGATTATGGCTATGAACAGTCCAGAAAACGAAAGAGTTACTGCTGCCGGTTCACTCAATAACCAACTGGCCAGCGGCAGGGTGACTAAAGCGATAAACACCCCGATTGGCAGGCTTTTACTGTGTGGAGGGCCGAGTGGATGTTGTCCGTTCTTAAGGTGAGTAATTATCCTCCAGCTTAAGCCAATCAAAACTGGAATAAGGGCAAAAACAAACGGGTAGACTGCTAATGTTAGCGCCACGGTCGATGCCGTGCTATTGCCTCCGCCTCCTGAACGCAGGAGGTAAACCGGCCACATTTGACCCACTACGACTAATAGCCCGGCCATAGCAATTATCTCCACAGGTAAACCAAGCCACCTGCCCAACAATATAACAACCGCCCCTTTGACCAAATCGATTATAAACCCGATAGCCCCCAGCTTATGGCTCAAACTCCATAGATGTTCATGCAAGTCGTTGCCATGTATGTCGCTGCCTTTGAGTCTTATAAGCCAGTACACCTGGGGCATGGAGCCAATCAGGTAAGCGCTAATAATGAAGGCTATCGAAGCCATAAAGTATCCATCTATTTAAAGGCTGAGAAGTTTTACAGGTGTTATTTAGCCGCTACCGGACAGTAAATGAAGCCCATACTCCTAAAAGAGCAGTTACTGCTCCCAATAGCACATGAAGCCATGGAGCGCGGGTTACATCTTTGGTGGTGAATGGGTAAAGAATTATCCAGATACCTATCATAGCTATGGCCCCGCTGATTTGTACCATTGAATCATACCTACCTTATATCTTATCCGGTTGTTATATAGCTCAGCGATTGCTAAGCCAGGGCTTTTGGAGACACCTCAGATTCGATCTCATGGGGGAATTTGATTCTGGTTTTGTATTCCTGGAAAGCCAGACGGAGGCCGTCTAGATTCAATTCGGGTAAATCAACATAAATAGGCCGCCGTCCCATCTCTGCA
>Ga0209514_10002034_pt1 | contig 32430 bp, 30 predicted proteins | sample Subgrocontami58m_FD_187452 | JGI IMG/M metagenome (GOLD analysis project Ga0209514, IMG submission 187452) | Subsurface groundwater microbial communities from S. Glens Falls, New York, USA - GMW37 contaminated, 5.8 m (SPAdes) (version 3) | ecosystem: Environmental > Aquatic > Deep subsurface >...
GGGTCATCGACCATCCTCAATGGGGGTCGAGACAAAGCCGGAAAACTGTTACCCATGTGCCCGGTCCAGAGTGTTACCCATGTGCCCGGTTGAAGAGGCCCAAGCCCCGCCCTGCCTCTCCCCCTATAACGGCGACATCCGATACGCCGTCTCCACCAGAGCGACAGCAACGGCGTTGTCGGACAGGTCGGCGATCGGTTTCCTGCCGTCGCGCACGCGCTGCAAGGTATCGCGCACGAATTCCGGGTAGAAGAACGCGTTGGTCAGCTTCATCTCTCGGGTTGTGCGCTGACGGTCGTTGGTTACGATCTCCAGCGACCCGTTGTCTCGTGCGGCGAAGTAATGTTTCTCGGTCCGGATGCTGTAATGCATGTCGAACACCGAGTTCCGGGCCGGGTACAGATACCCCGTCTCCACCATGCAGCTTGCGCCACCACCCTGCATCAGCACCACGGCGTGGTCCTCGATCGTCAGGTGTTCGGCGCGGTTCGACATCATCGCCCCGGTCACTGTCAGATCGGCGCCATTCAGCAGCACCCGGCACAAATCGAGGAAATGCACACCCAGATTCAGCAGCGGACCGCCGCCGGATTGCGGGCGGTCGATCACCCAGGGCACGCGCTGCTGGTGGTAGCGGTCGACCATGCCGCCCACGAACTTGAACATCAGGTAATGGATCGCCTCGTTCGCGGCGACCTCCCGGATCGTGTCGATAATCGGGCAATAGCGGAATACATAGGGAACGGCGGCGAAATGATCAGTCGCCTTGGCATGGTCTGCTATGTCACGGGCCTCGGCCGCGCTGATGGCGCAGGGCTTCTCCATGGCGAAGGGGATGCGGGCGTCGATCAGAAACCGGGCGAGTTCGGCCATGTCGCAATGACGCGCCAGGGCGAAGGCGAAATCCGGCTTCAACCGCGCACACATCTCGCGGTAGTCGGCGAAGGCAGGGCATTTGGCCCGAGCCGCGATCGGTTCGGCGCGCGACAGGTCAGGGTCGCTGACACCGACAAAGGTCGCGTCTGCCATACCCAGCACTGGGTCCAGAAAGAATGGCGTGTGCCAGTGTGAAACCCCGATCAATACGATGCGCATGGCGCTTCCCTGTTTTGCTTCCGCTCCGTCATATCAGCCCGGACGCGTCCTGACGAATGGCGCGCCCGGGTGCGTCCGGACCTGATATCCACCTGGCATTGGGCTAGGCTTGGTTTCATTCAGCCGCGTCTCCTCAGAAGAAACAGCGCGGCGTACACACGCCAATCCATTGTTCCCTGGCCGCCATCCGAGGCTCAATCCATGCGCATGTTCAATTTCTTGACCAGCGTTCCATACAGGTCGTAGTCCGCGCGAAGCGTCTTACCCAGTTGTTCCGGCGAGCTTGGGTTGGGCTGCAAGGCCAGCTTGCGGTATTGTGCGACCAGATCCGGTTCCATGGCGATCTTGGCCATTGTGTCGGCCAGCTTCTTGATGATGGGATCGGGCGTGCCCGCCGGCGCGAACAGGCCGAACCAGGCATAGAAGTCGATTTCCGGATAGAATTCCGTCAATAAAGGCACGTTCGGATAGTCGGGATGACGCTGGCGGTCGAGCACAGCCAACAGCTTACCCTTGCCCTGCGCGATATGCGGGAATGTATTCGCGTCGGCATGAATCTGATGCACGCCAGCCAGAAAATCGGACAGCGATTCACCGCCTCCCTTATAGGGCACATGCAAGATGTCGACGCCGGCGGCGAGCTTGAACGCCTCACACATCATGTGACCCTGGGACCCGAAACCGGCGGTACCCCAGCTCAATTTTCCGGGGTTTTTCTTCGCATATTCGACGAATTCGGGGATCGAGTTCGCAGGGATGGACGGATGCACCGCGAACAGCAGGGTGCCGTCGGTGAACCGCGACACCGGCTTCAGGTCCTTGAACAGGTCGAATGGCAGCTTGCGCATGTTCGGCAGCACGGTCACGGACAGCGATGGTGTCGCGACGAATGTATAGCCATCACCCGGCGAACGGACCGCCGCCTCCAGCCCCAGGGCGCCGGATGCGCCCCCCTTGTTGTCGATCACGAATTGCTGACCCAGCGCGCGGGACAGGCGATCGGCGAAGGGGCGCATGGCATTGTCGGTCGATCCGCCGGGGGCGAAATTGACGATGATCTTGACGATCTTGTTGGGCCAGCCATCGGCCGATTGGGCCTGGGCTGGCCCGGATCGACCGGCCACGACGGCGGCCGCCATTGCCCCGGTCACGAAACGACGTGAAAGCACTTGGATCTCCCTTAGCAGCGTTTGACGCATTGTGTTCCCGGGTCTTCGCCCGTCAGGAGAGACTAGAGGCGGCCCCACACCTTGTCACGCCCTTTGGTGCAAGGCCGGCGGCACCGAGGGTTCCGCCTTCGGTGGATGTTGCCATCGGAGCCGGCACCCTCGCTTATTGGTTCCGGTCGCCGATCCGTGCGCCTTGCGGGTGGCGCCTGTCGCGATCGGAACCCCAGTACCCCGGGTCATTCACGATCGCACGGTGGCCGCGTCAAATGTCCACGCGACGCTGAGCCAACAACGCCTCGTTCACGCGCAGCCCCAGGCCCGGGCCGTCTGGCAGGTGGAACAATCCGCCGACCGGGGTTGGCGGGTTCTCGAACACCGCATGTGTGCGGGTGGACGGATCGTTCCATTCCGCCGGCTTGGTGCCCTGCAGCAATGATGCCACGACGTGCAGGTTGGCGGTATGTCCGATCATGGGTTGCGTCTGGTGCGGCACGATTTCAACGCCGTGCGCATGCGCCAGGGCAGCGCAACGCAGCAGGCCGGTGATGCCTCCCATCTTCACGATATCGGGCTGCACCATGCGCACCCCGGCACTGATCAGGTCCGCCAGCGCGGCGAGCGTGTAGGTCTGTTCGCCGGCCGATACGGTGATGTCGAGTGCCCGCGCGACCTCTCCCATGGCGCGAACATGATAGTGCTGCACCGGTTCCTCGAACCACCAGAATCCCAGATCTTCCAGCGCCCGCCCGACCCGGATCGCGCCGCCGGTTGTGTAACAATTATTGGCATCGAACGCCAAGGGGAAGTCGCCGCCGACCAGGTTGCGGACCGCCCGCGCCTTGGCGATGTCACCCGGGATGTCGGTGTCGAGCGACGTGCGATTGTTGTCGAACCGGATCTTGATCGCCGCGGGCTTGTCGACCAGCCGGCGATCGACCACGCGCAGAACCTCATCCACCGTCCGGTCGCCGTTGCCGCCGATCGAGGCGTAGAAGGGCAGGGCGGTCTTCCACGCCCCGCCGATCAGCTTGTAGATCGGCAGCGCGGTCAGCTTCCCCTTCAGATCCCATAACGCGATATCCAGCGCCGCCAGCGCGCCGGTCAACGCACCCTCTGGCCCCAGCTTCACCAGCGTGTGCATCGCCTGGTCCAGCAGCACGGCATGATCCAGCGGGTCCTGTCCCACCAGCAGCGGTGCGATGTCATGCTTGATCATGCCCAGGGAAGCGATGCCGCCCTGCATCGGAGACGCCTCGCCCAGGCCGGACAGACCGGTATCGGTGTGCACCCGCACAAAGGCGCTGCGCTGGGATGGCTTGTCGCTGGGCGACCAGACAACCTGGAACGCCTCGACCTGGGTGATTTTCATGGTTGTTTCCTCTGTCTTGGGCCGCGATTCGAGCGGTTCCCTGGTCTGGCCGGCCTCCCGCCTGTCCCGGCAGTCAGCAGTTTGGACGAGGGGCGCGTCGGCGCGCAGGTTACCAGTCTTCCAGCAGGACCGGCACCACCGATAGCAACAACAGGATGCCCATGGCGATGTTGAAGAGCCTCAGATTTTCGGGCGATCCCAGCAGGCGGCGCGCGCCGCTGCCGATCAGGGCCCAGACCAACAGGCATGGCAGTCCGACAATCATGAACACGATGAAGATGCGGGCGAGTTGCCACAGCAGCGGGACGTCCGGTGCCATGTATTCGCCGGCCGCGCCGACGCCGATCAGCCAGGCCTTTGGGTTCACCCATTGGAATGCCGCCGCCCCGGCAAATCCCAGCACGCGGCCGGACGATCCAGGTCCGGACGGGCGCGCGGTGGCGATCTTCCAGGCCAACCACGCCAGCCAGGCCGCACCGCCCCAGCGGAACAGCGGAAGCAGCGGCGGCCATGCCATCAGCACCACCCCCAGCCCAGCGCAAACGATGACCAGCATGACCGCGAACCCGACCAGGATGCCCAGCATGTGAGGCATCGTCGCGCGGATTCCGTGATTGGCCACGGCGGCGGCCACCATCATGTTGTTCGGACCCGGTGTGACATACATCGCCACCGAAAACCCGATCAGCGAGAGCAACGTCGTGTCCATCGATAAAGGACAGCATATCTGGTCCGATTTGGCTCCCGCCGATCATGCGGGGCTGGTCCGCGACGATTGCTCGCTGGACCGGTGATGGCTGAACCTGCGCTGGCAGAATGGGCGCTGGCAGAATGGGAGCTGGCTGAATGGGTTCTGGACGCCGCATGCGCGCCCCTGTCATGCTGGCCCCATGAGCGATGCAACGCAGATCGGCCCCGATATGGATATGCGGCCCAATGAGGTCGCGGTGCCCTTGCCACCGGCAACCGATGCCGGCGTCTATTTCGTCGGTACCATCCACACACCATGGAAGACGCGTGCGGAGTGCCCGCGTCGCGGCACGCATGACGGCCCGCTCTGCACGATCGTGATCGACGATCGGTGGCGGGAGGCGTTGACCGGGATCGATCGGAACGCCCGTTTGCAGGTGCTGTATTGGATGCACCGGTCCCGCCGCGACCTGGTCCTGCAGACCCCTCGGAACAGCGGACAGACCTTGGGCACGTTTGCATTGCGCTCGCCGGTGCGGCCCAATCCGATCGCGTCGTCGGTGGTGGTGTTGGAGCGGGTCGAGGGTACGACGTTGTATGTCCGGGGACTGGATTGCCTGGACGGGACCCCGTTGGTGGATCTGAAGCCGGACCGCCCGGTCGCATAGAGTCGGCCATGTCCAGTCGATTGGGGCGGTGCCAAGGTCGACTTCGTCAGCGGGCAAGGTCCCGGGACGCGCCGGTTCGGGAGGCGGTCTACCCGATGATCGCGCCGATTGCTTTCCTGAGCGCGATCTCGTCGCTGGCGTGGGGCCTGCCAAGGGACCGGATGACGAGACGCTGTTCGATCGTGGCAAAGACCGCCTTGATCACGGACGTCTTGAGGAGCCCGCCGGCTTCCCATTGGCTGAGCCACATCTCGCTCATGCCTGGCGTGGGGCGCAGTTGGCAGGTCACCGCCATCGCCACAACATCCTGCCGTGTGACGTTATAGGCGCGACAGCTGACAACGAAGGGGGGCGCCGCTTGGACGTGCTCTGATCTGTGAAGGGGAACGGCACCAGGACGATGGTGCCGAACTCATAGGGCATCGTAGGCGTCGTCTTCGGGATTACTCCAAATGGTGGCGAAGGCAGGTGCGCTAGCGGATATCGCTTCCTGAGTGAGAGCCCTTTCCTTTGCTCGAAACCGAAGGAAGTCCACGAAATCCTCGACTTCGATCAGCCGGTCCGGCGGCAGGGTCTGGATCTTGGCGATCAGTGTCCGGACATTGGCAGGCATGATGGTTGTTCCCGAGCACGCGTAACGGCAAGTGCGATATGACCAGGCAGGTATCAAGCCGAGGGTCGGTGATTTTCTGGTTCTCGCCAGGGGACCGGCAACAGATCGGACCTGTATTGCGTCCACGTTGTCCGATTGCCATCTCATCGTTAAGCTTCAGGCATTATTCCAGCCGAACAGCAGTGTGGTGGTCTCTGCAACGGGAGAGTGACATGGCAACTAACAAGGGCGGATGCCTGTGCGAGGCGGTAAGGTACGAGACACTGACCGACCCTATCAGGGTCACGGTTTGCCATTGCCGATTCTGCCAGCGCGCGACCGGATCGGCATACATGGTAGAGCCCATTTTCCGGCTCGACGCCCTACGAGTTATCAAAGGCTCCGCCGCAGTCTTTCAGCTACGCTCCGCGGGAAGCAATAAGCAAGTGAACATCCACTTCTGCTCCACCTGCGGAACAAAGCTTTATCTGAGCTTCGAGCGTTTTCCTGAAACTTGCGGTATCTATGCAGGAACTTTCGACGACCCGAACTGGTTCCCGGTAGGTCCGGAAACGTCGCGGCATATCTTTATCGGGGCCGCACGGCATGACACCATTTTGCCTGCTGGGGTTATTACGTTCCAAGAGCACGCAATCCTCAACGATGGCACGCCCTTGGAACCAGTCGTATTCGACGAGCCCCATAATATTGGTCGATGACGGACGCGAAGCCGCATAATTGGAGTACTATGCCAAGCTTTGCCACGCCGTTGCTCTGCGTCAGTGTCTGTCCGGGAACATAGTGCGTCTTTTCAGAGGGATATCGAGAGTCGGCTGGCAGGCGCGCGATCCGCAGCCCGTCCGGACCAGGCACCCCATCGGGCACCCGGTCCTTCGGCGATCAGGCTTTCTTCACCAGCAGTGCCAGAATGGCATCCAGGTGGTCGTCGGCCATTTGTCGCAGTTCCGTATCGGTGCGGTCCTGCACCGGATGCGGCACGAAGACATAGGCCGGGTCGGTGCCGAGCGCCTTGGATTGGACGGCGGCGGCGTCGATGAACTCGGTGGTGGCGACACCGACAGCGGGGATGCCACGGGCTTCGAGATCCGCCAGATCATGCGTACAGCACGATGTGCAGGAGCCTCAGTCCGCCAACCCTTCGATCACGACATTCACCTCGGCGCCGATCTGCTGGGTGAGTGGCAGGGGCGCCGGCTTGGCGACCGTCGGCTTCATGTAGCGTTTGACGGTGATGCCACGCTCGGTCAGGCGTTCGTCCAACCGGTCGAGGAACACGTCACCGCGGGGTTTCGATATGTCGAGCAAGCCGACCGTCAGCCCTTCCAGGCGATCGGGCCGGCCCAGACGTTCGCGCGAAGTGGGACTTCGCTCCGACGTCGGGTCGAGGAGGATCGTCACGATTTCACCTCTCTTGTTACGGGCAGACTTCCGGCGGCGCCGCCCGATGACCAGCCGCCGATGATGCCGGAGAACATTCCGGCACCGCCTCCGGCCCGGACGATCATCAGTCCTTCCGGGCGGAATTTGTTGAAGGTCTTGTTCGCGTCCGACAACGGGCGTCCTTCGGTAATGCCGAGCGCGCCGGTGACCAGCTTTTCGCCGGGGACTTCGCAGAGTTTGTAGAGTTCCTCGTAGAGGCGCTGCTTGCTCCAGCCGGCATTTCGAAACGTGCGTTCGTGTTCCGGGCAGACCACCAGCATCGCGTCGCAGGACGGGGCGATCTTGACGTTGTGGATGGCTTTCAGCGACTCGGCCATGCTGCGGGACAGGCTCTCCGGATCACGGGATTTCTGGTCGACGACGCCTTGGAGGCCGAAGCCGGCGAAGACGGTGACGGCGGAGACGCCGCGCGGGATGCCGCGTTCGACTGATAGCGGGTCCCAGGAGGAGCCTTCCTCATCTTCCGCGAAACAATAGGTGTATTTGCCGGGATTGCCCAAAGTGGCGCGATCGACTTCCTGCGGCCTCCCCCCACCAACATTCCTTATTATCAACTGAAGCGCTCGGCCGATCGTTGCATTTGCGCGATTGCCTTGGCCCAGGGCGTTGCCGCGCGCGTTCATGCGGATCTGGTTGCGGATTGGGCCGTTCACCACCAGGACGGGCCCCACGAACATGGTCGTGGCGAGCACGCCGTGCATGGTGAATGCCGGATCCAGCGCCGCCTCCACCGCCGCCAGCACCACGGGCAGGTATTCCGGCTTGCATCCGGCCATGACGGCGTTGATGGCGACTTTCTCGACCGTCAGCGGGATCAGGTTGGGCGGTGCCAGGCCCACGACCTCCTGCGGATCGCGTATGGTGCCTTGCAGCATGCGCATCACGCGTTCCTGTGTGGGCGGCACCATGGGCAGGCCGTCGGACCAGCCGCGTTCGAACATCGCCTCGAACTCGTCCTCCCCTTCACCGAGTTGGATGTGGCGGGAGGTCAGGCCGGTTTCACCGAAGCGGATTTTCAACTGCTCCAGGACGTCCGGTTCGACGTTCTTGGCGCCGCAGCCTGGACGGAAGGCCGGCAGGTCGGCGCCAATGCCTTGAAAGCCGCTAATGCGTTCCCACTCGGCGCGGTCCCAGCCATAGGTGCGCGCCACATCCTTGCCGTCCTGGCGTCGGATCAGGGTGGGCACGATCTCAATGCCCAACCGGTGGGAGACATCGAGCGCGGTGTCGTCGATCGGGGCCGCGACGGACTCGGGGAAGGTGGGGTCATCCTGGGTATAGACGGTCAATCCACCAAGACGCGCGAGTTCGGCCAGCACGGGTGCGGTCAGCACGCATGTGGGGCAGTCACGCTTGACGATGGCGATCAGGCCGTCGGCAGGCAGGTTGGGTTCGATGGAAGGCACCTTCGACATGCTACGTTTCCCCGGTAGGTTGTACCCTAAGGCCGATTGAACCAGACCGTCCAGTCTCGCGGTGCCGAGGCAGCGTTTCATCGTTGCCAAGCGCCCAATTCGGTGGCTATCGTGTTGTTGCGGGGCCAATTTTCCGCGTGAATCGCGGATGGGCCCAGTCACGGTCGCACCGAAACGGCACAACGTGGCGTGTACAATCGAACGGACGTCGAAGACCAGACCGCACGGCGATCCAGTAATCTAAAATACACCTACTGTCATAATGAGAATAATGTAGGTAATAATGGCTACCAAGAAAGAAAATAACAAGGGAGGTACCACCGATATGAAGGCGCCAGAACCACAACCAGCACCCTTTGCCCGCCGTGACTTCCTGAAAGGTAGTGCCGCCACCGCGGCACTGATGGGCGTACCCTTAAATTGGGCGGAAGCGCAGGTTCCCAACCAATATGACGGCTCCAAATTCCAATTGGCCGCACCGGAAGCGAACCCGAAGAGAGGCGGGGTGCTGCGCACCGCAATGTTCTCCCGCCAGCCGCATTTCGATGTGCACCAATCCGGCACCTTCGCCAATATCGGCACGCAGGGTTGCCAGTTCGACAATCTGATCCGGCGTGACCCACGCGATTCCGGGAAGACCATCATCCCGGATCTGGCGCATAGCTGGGACATTGCCAGCGACGGAATGACCTACACCTTCAAGCTACGCCAGGGTGTGCAGTTCCACGATGGCGCGGAACTGACCAGCGAGGACGTGAAAGCGACCTACGACCGCATCATCAAGCCGCCGCAGGGGGTCAGCATTCCGCGCTCCATCCTGTTCAAGGCGGTATCCGAAGTGACGGCGCCGGACAAATACACGGTGCAGTTCAAGATGGCGGAAGCGCGGCCGGTGAATTTCATCATGTCCTCCTTCGCGTCCGGCTGGAACGTGATCCTGCGCAAAAAGACGCTGGAGGACAACGCCTACAACCTGCGCAAGGTCGTGACCTATCCGGGTACCGGGCCGTACATATCCAAGCAGCGAATCGAGAACGAACGCTGGACCTTCGAGCGCAATCCCAACTACTGGAACAAGGGCTTGCCCTATTTGGACGGGTTGGAAATCTATCACGCCTTGCCATTCTCGCCGGAACTGGGCGCGGCCATCCTGTCCAACCGCGTGGATTATATTCGGGTAACCGATCCCGGCACCCTCCGGAAAGCAAAAGCGACTCCCGGCATGACCGGTACGGATTATTATCAGAGTGTCATCCAGGCCACCTGGATGAACAATCGCAGGAAGCCGATGGACGACCCGCGCGTGCGCCGCGCCTTCCACCTGGTGTTGGACAAGCCGGTGATGGTGGAGGTGGTGAAGGACCTCGCGCCCATGATGATGGGCGGCTTCATTTATCCGTTCAGTGAATGGGCCACGCCGAAGGAGGAACTGATCAAGCGTATCGGCTACCAACAAGACCAGACCGCCGCGGTGAAGGAGGCCAAGGCGCTGATGGCCGCGGCCGGCTATGCCAACGGGTTCAAAACCTTGGACTACATGGTGCGCGACATTCCATCCTGGCGCCTCTGGTCGCAGGCGGTGCAGGCGGTCCTGCAACAGACCCTGAACGTGGAAACCAAGCTGCGCACGGTCGTGGAATCAATCTGGTTCGACGATGCCGCGAACGGCAATTACGATCTGGCGATCGGCGCCATCGTCTCCGCCCTCCTGGATCCATCCGATTACTTCAACGCCTGGTACGGCAAGGGCGGGCCGCAGAACCACTCCTTCTGGGACAACAAGGCGTTCCAGGATGTGCTGTTGAAAATCGATCGGGAAGCCGACGTGTCCAAGCGCAAGGCGTTGATCCGCCAGGCCGAGGACATCATGGAGCAGGACCCGCCGCTGCTGCCGATGTCGTGGGAGAAGATCATCGACGTTTGGTACACCTATGTGAAAGGCCACAACCCATACGAGTATTTCGGCCTATACGACGTCACCCGCTATGACACGGTTTGGCTTGATAAGTAGCGCCACCAACCCGCGCCCGCCGGCGGTATCCGGCTGGCGCGGGACCCGACGACATACGATGTCGATGAATGCCCGGACCGCGGCGAGTGTACGACTCGAAAGGGTCGGCGACATCGGATGGAGAGATACGCTCCGGGCCAGCCACCCGTTCGGACGAAGAACCGCCGATTGATGTCTCGCCCGCCGATTGTGGCTGATCGGTCCGCCAATTCGGTCCTCCCCGTGGAGCACGACGGGAGCGCCATGCCGTACTGCCCGCCCGGGACTGAATCTTCGCGGGCCGGCATTCCGTCACGGACCATGCGTCAGCCGAGTGTTGCCAACGGGCGTGGCCAGCGGCAATGGCGACCATGACCGCCGAGGATTACCGTCTTTTCATGTTTGACAATTCCAGGCATGGTGATCGTCCTCGTCGGGCCTTCCCAATCGCCGCTCGACCCTGATATTGCGCAACCGCCGTCCTGATTGGACCCGGAGCGCTTGGGGACAGGCGGCATTGGGGCTATTCGTACGGGCGGGCATCGGGTCATATTGGCTCCCGCACAATCCGGAGCGTCCGGAGGCCCGTGAGCGTGACCACAGCAGGGAGTTAACAGGTGGGAAAATTCAAACAGGCGCTGCTTGGCCTGGGCGTGTTGGCCGTATCGGCCGCATTGTCCATGTCGGCCATGGCGCAGGCGCCAGCGCAGGTGCGAACGCTGAAGATCCAGACAAGCTGGCCAGCATCGGCTCAGGCCTATGACCAGGTCCAAGCCTTCGCCAAGCGGCTTGAGGTGGTCAGCAGTGGCCGTATCAAGATGGAACCGCTGCCCGCGGGCCAGATCGTCCCGCCGTTCGAGGTGCTGGACGCCACGCACAAGAAGGTCGTCGACGGCGCGCATAGCTGGCCCGGCTATTGGGTCGGCAAAAACAAGGCGGCCGTGCTGTTCACCGGCGGTCCGGGCGGCCCCTGGGGCATGGACCATATCGACTTCATGAGCTGGATGTGGCACGGCGGCGGCTGGGACATGATGCAGAAGTTCTACCGCGAGACGTTGAAGATGAACGTCATCTCGATCCCGATGCACACCCAGAGCCCGCAGGCCCTGGGCTGGTTCAAACGGAAAATCGAGAACGTGCAGGACTTCAAGGGCATGCGCTGCCGCGAAACCGGCATCGCGCAGGAAGTCTTCAATGAAATGGGCATGCGCACGGTCAATATGCCGGGCGGCGAAATCATGCCGGCTGCGGAACGTGGCGTCATCGACTGCGCTGAATGGGTCGGCGGGGTCGACGATCTGAAGTTCGGCTTCCACACGATCTGGAAGTGGCACTACGCGCCGTCGCTGCACGAACCCGTTTCGATCGGCGAGTTGCTGATCAACCTCGACGTTTGGAACAGCTTCCCGGTCGGCGATCAGGAAATGATCAAGGCCGTGGCCTGGGAAACCCTGTTCTGGCATTGGGCGAAATGGCAGCGCCTGAACGCCGAGGCGGTCGACGAGTTCAAGACCAAGCATGGCGTCAACGTCATGATAACCCCGCCGGAAATCCATCAGGAATTCCTGGCGGCCTGGGATCGCGTCGCGGCGAAGGAAGCCGACAAGAACCCGGTGTTCAAGGAAGTCTATGAGGCCCAGCGGAAATGGGCGTCCGTGTCGGTTCCGGCGAAGAAGGTCTACTTCCCGCCCTATTCCGTGGCGGCCGATTACTACTGGCCCGACAAGAAGTAAGACCGCTGCTCAAGGTCACTGGCCCGCGACGGTTCTCCGTCGCGGGCCTTGCTTTGGGCCGCTTCGGTTCGTGACGAAGACTGGGGAAAATCAATGGCAACGCCATCGCCAGCCTATCTCGGGACAATCCGCGGGATAGACAAATTTACCGAATACACCGCCTATTTGTTTTGTCTGCTTAACATCCCGCTGATTGGTTCCAATACCTTTGAGGTGATTTCCCGCTACGGCTTCGGTGAACCGACCGAGTGGGCACTCGACGTCACCACCCAGTCCTTCGGCGCCATGTTCATGCTCGGCGCCTCCTACGCGCTTGCCAAGGGTGCCCATGTCCGAACCGACATGCTGTGGGAAAATTTTTCCGATCGTAAAAAAGGCACGATCGATTCGATCGGTTACATTCTGTTTTTCATGCCGACCATGGCCGTGCTGGTCTATATCAGTATCGACGACTTCTTCTATTCGATGTCGATCAACGAACACTCGAACACTACGTCCTGGCAGCCGATCATCTGGCCGCTGCGCGCCGTGATCCCCTTGGCCTGTGCGCTACTGTTCGTCCAGGGCATCTCGGAACTCATGAAAAGCCTCTGGGCCGCCCGGACCGGTGAATTCCTGGTGCATAACGAGAAGATCGAAATATGAACGGAGATCAAATCCTTGGCCTGGTCATGCTGTTCGGCATGGTCACGGTCATCTTCATTGGCTTCCCCATTTCATTCACCCTGCTGTTTCTCGCCCTGGTGTTCGGCTGGATCGGACTGGGCATCGAACTGACCTTCAACCTCACCTATCTCCAGATCTGGGGAACGATGAAGGATGAGGTGTTTCCCGCCGTCCCGCTGTTCATCTTCATGGGCTTCATGACGGAACAGGCGGGGTTGATGGAGCGGCTGTTCGCCGCCCTGCGCAACGTGCTGGCACCGGTTCGCGGCTCTCTCTATCTGGCCGTGATCCTGACCGCGACCGTCTTCGCGATGGCAACCGGTATCGTCGGCGCGGCGGTGACCGTGCTGGGCATCATGGCCGCACCCATGATGATCAAGGCCGGCTACGACGCCCGCCTGTCCGCGGGGTCGATCGCCGCCGGCGGCACCTTGGGCGTGCTGATTCCGCCATCGGTGATGCTGGTGGTGATGGGGCCGACCCTGGGCGTGCCGGTGAACCTGCTTTACTCGGCCGCCTTCGGCCCTGGGTTCCTGTTGGCTGCCCTCTACATCATCTACACAATGGGGCGCAGCTTCATCAATCCGAAGCTCGGCCCGCCGGTCCCGAAGGAAGACCGGATCACCGATCCGATCCGCCTGATCCGGGAGTTCATCGTCGGCGTCGTCCCGCTCGCCGCGTTGATCGGTTTCACGCTCGGCACCATCCTGATGGGTATGGCAACCCCGACCGAGGCCGCAGCCTGCGGTGCCACCGGCGCCACGCTGCTGGCCCTGTGCTATGGCAAGCTGTCGTTCAGCGCGCTGAAGAATGCCGCGATGATGACGATGATGACCGCCGGCATGGTCATTTTCCTGGCGGTCGCGTCCAACGTCTTCGGGGCGGTCTTCACCAAGCTGGGCACCGCGCAGGTCATCACCGAGGCGCTGGCGGCGATCCCGCTGCCTGACATGGGCAAGCTGATCGTCATCATGGTGGCGGTGTTCATCCTGGGCTGGCCGTTCGAGTGGCCCGCCATCGTGCTCGTCTTCCTGCCGATCGTCATGCCCGTGGTCGAAGGCCTGAAGCTCGGCTTGAACAAGCTGGAGCTCCTGGTCTGGTTCGGCGCTCTGATCGCGGTGAACCTGCAAACGGCCTTCCTCAGTCCACCGGTGGCAATGTCGGCGTATTATCTACGCAACGTCGTCCCGCAATGGAGCCTGGGGATGATCTACAAGGGGATGGGCGACTTCATGGTGATCCAGTGCATCTGCCTGTTGATCATTCTGTTCTTCCCCGACATCGTGCTGTGGCTGCCGCGCCAACTGCGGTAGTGCTTCACGGGTCCGGCGTCGGTTCCTTCGGGACTGGTGCCGGGCCCGTGTCCTTCGGATCGCCTTTTTCGGATCCTGGGGCGGGTTCGGCGATCCGCAGTTGCTCCGCTATCGCCGTCCCAGGCGATAGCTGACGACTTTTCCAGTTGCGGTCACTTCCACAAACCGCTCGGCATCGTCGGCCCAAACCTCTTCCGCTATCGGCAGGACATGACGCAGCATCGCGCGCTGCGTTCGTGGTGCCACGCAGGGCAGCACGATCACCGGGATCGCGCCGTGCTTCAGGGCAAGAGCCGCGAAATCGTCGCCGTCCTGGGTGACCAGGACGGCGCCGGTGTCGCGGGCAAAGGCATAGAGTTCAGCGTCGGTGGCGCCGCGGCCGAGCAGCAGGGTCTCGACGGAGCGCTGGGCGGTGTAGAGGGTTTCGCCGTGGGCCAGGCATTTGGCGATATTTTCATCCAGTAAAAGGAACATGCTCCCGCACGGCGTGCTTGCGAACCGACGGCCGCCCCCGTCGAGGGTAGAGCCGATCAAAGAGCACAGCGAGGTTAACAAGGTCTTTCGACACGTCGAATTCGGTGGCGATTTCGTCGGTGGAGACGCCTTGTCGGGCCAGATCGGCCAGCATGCGGACCTTCAGGCGGGTGCCTTTGAGTACGGGTTCGCCTCCGCCGATTTCGGGGTCGATCACGATGGCATCGCGCAAGGCATCGACGGGGGTCAGGCGTGGTTGGATGGCCATATCCAGCTCCCTGATCGGCGCCCGAAACGCGCCGAATTCGATTTCGGGGTGGTGGTGTTCGACGGCGTGCAGCACGCGGCGGAAGATGTCCTTGCGCGCGCCGGTATCCAGTGTGGTGCGGATATCGCGCACGGCCACGAAATACAGCAGCGACGGTCGTCCCAGTAGGCGAATGCCGCGTTCGGCCGAGTCGACGACATGGGCGTCGATTTCCCGATTGATCAGGCGATGGTCGGCATCGACGACGAAGGCGGCTTCGGCGACCGTGTAGAAACCCTGGGGCGGGATGGGCAGGATGATGGGGTCTTGCACGGCCGGGGCCCTTCAATATGAATCCATAACTGTGGATATATTATCTGGGGCCGCCGCGTCAAGCCGATCCGCAAGCCGCCTTGGCACCTTTGTCCCCTGGCGCTAAACCGTCCGACAGAACGGGTCCCTCGGACGGACCACGACCGACGGACACAACCAGGGAACGCACCGCATGATCAACAAGATCGTCCAGTCCATGGCCGACGCCATGGCGGACATCAAGGATGGCTCCACCGTGCTGCTCGCGGGCTTTGGCGCCGTCGGCCAGCCGAATGTTCTGATCGACGGATTGATCGAGCAGGGGGCCAAGAATCTCACCGTCGCCTGCAACAACGCCGGCACCGGTCATATCGGCCTCGCCCGCTTGATGGAACTCGGGCGGGTGAGCAAGATCGTCTGCTCCTTCCCGCGTAGCTCCGACCCCGTCGTGTTCGAAACCCTGTATCGCGCCGGCAAGATCGAGCTGGAAATCGTCCCGCAGGGCACTTTGGCCGAACGCATGCGCGCCGCCGGGGCGGGGGTGCCGGCCTTCTTCACCGCGACCGGCGTCGGCACCAAGATGGCCGTCGGCAAGGAGCATCGGGAGATCGACGGCCGCACCTATATCCTGGAAAACGCCCTGCAAGGCGACCTGGGCCTGGTGGAGGCGTGGGAAGCCGACCGTTGGGGCAACCTGACCTACAGGCTGGCCGGGCGGAACTTCAATCCGATCGTCGCCATGGCCTCCAAGCTCACCGTCGTGCAGACTCAGCATGTGCGCGAACTCGGCGCACTCGACCCCGACCACATCGTCACTCCGGGTATCTTCGTGGACCGCGTGCTCCACGTGCCCTACGGTGATCCATCCGGTTTCTGATCTTTACGGGAGACGCAAGCGATGTCCGGCTCAGCCGTCGCCGACTTCAAGCCTTTCAGCCGTACCCAGATGGCCCAGCGCGTGGCCAACGACATACCTGAGGGTTGGTATGTGAACCTGGGCATCGGCATCCCCACAGCGGTCGCCGATCACGTGCCGCTGGACCGGGAGGTGATCTTCCACTCCGAGAACGGCGTGCTGGGCATGGGCCCGGCGCCGGCCAAGGACAAGATCGAGCCCTGGCTGATCAACGCCGGCAAACAGTACGTCACCTTGCGGGCCGGCGGCAGCATATGCCACCACGCCGACAGTTTCTCGATGATCCGCGGCGGGCATCTGGATCTGTGCGTGCTGGGCGCGTTCCAGGTCGCCGACAATGGTGACATCGCCAACTGGGCCACGTCGGAGAACGACACCGCCCCCGCGGTCGGCGGCGCCATGGACCTGGCGGCCGGCGCCAAGCGGCTGTGGGTGCTGATGGAGCACACCACCAAGGACGGCTCGCCCAAGCTGGTGACCAAATGCACCTACCCGTTGACCGCGCCGCGTGCGGTGAAGCGCGTCTATACGAACCTCGCGACGATTGACGTGACGGAGCGCGGCTTCGTCGTGCTGGACATGGCGCCCGGCCTGACGTTTGAGAACTTGCAGGCGCAAACGGAAGCCAAGCTGCATCTGCCAGCCTGACCCTATGCGGCGGATCCGTGGGGTGACGGAACCGCCGTACCCGCGCGCGCCGATCCGCCAGCCCATGGCCACGGGGTAGGCTCGTTGAACAAGCGCGCAGGCATCGCCGTCCTGTGCCTACTGCTCGCGGGCATCGGCGGACGATGGTGGTGGGTCGCGCGGGACCGCGCCGTCGATGTCCCGATATGGCAGGGCTACGCCGAAGCCGACTACGTGAAGGTCGGCCCGGTGCAGGCCGGACGGCTGACCGGCCTGTTTGTCGAACGTGGCGACCAGGTCGCGGCCGGCGTCCCCCTGTTCGCCCAGGACGACATCGCCGATCGTGCTGCCCGCGATGAGGCGCAACGGCAATTTGTCCAGGCCAGGGAGCGGCTGGCGAACCTTCAATCCGCCGGCCGACCGACCGAAATCCGCCAGGTTGAAGCCAGTCTCGCCGACGCCGAGGCAACCCTGCATCGCATCGAAGGCGACCTCGTGCGCGGCGAAACGTTGCTCAAGGGCGGATTTGCCACCCTCCAGCATGTTGATCTGCTGCGGGCCGAACGGCAGTCCGCCTTGGCCCGGGTCCGTGGCCTGGAGGCCGCGCTGGCCCGCATCCGTGACACATTTGGCCGGCCCGGGGAAATCACCGCCCAACGCGCCGCGATGGAGGCGGCCAATGCCGCGCTGGACGCCGCGGAATGGCGCCTGTCGCAGCGCCATGTCGCCGCGCCGGTCGCCGCCCTGGTGGCCGATGTCCTGGCTCGCCCCGGAGAAATGGCGATGGCTGGCCTGCCCGTGGTCTCGCTGCTGCCGCCAGGCAACATCGTCGTGCGGTTTTTCGTCTCCGAGCCGCTGCTGTCCTCGATCCATCCAGGCGATCCGGTGGAACTGCTGTGCGACGGCTGCCCGGCGGGCCTGCTGGGGACGATTTCCTTCATTTCGCCGGAGGCCGAATACACGCCGCCGGTGATCTACAGCGACTCCAGCCGAACCAAGCTGGTCTATCTGGTGGAGGCGCATCCGGTGGCGCCAGGGGAGAGGGCAGGGACGGCAGCAGGGGCGGTGCGGCTCAATCCCGGCCAGCCGATGCGGGTGCGCCCCGCGAGCCGAACCACGGTGCGGCCATGACCGCGGCGGTGATCGATGTTCATGACCTGCACAAGAGTTTCGGCGCGCGGGAGGTCGTTCGTGGCCTGACCTTGCAGGTGCTGGAAGGTCAGATTTGCGGCTTCCTCGGCGCCAACGGCAGCGGCAAGACCACGATGATCCGCATGCTCTGCGGCCTGCTGCGCCCGGACAGCGGCGGCGGCACCTGCCTCGGTTTCGACATCACGCGCGAGGCGGCCCGGATCCGCCGCCATATCGGCTACATGACGCAACGGTTCAGTTTCTACGAAGACCTGACCGTGTTCGAGAACCTGGTCTTCGTCGCCAGCGTCTACGAACTGGATCATCGCCAATCAGCCGTGAATGCCATCCTGGCGCGCATGGGCCTGGCCGACCGCGCCGAACAACTGGCGGGCGAGTTGTCCGGCGGCTGGAAGCAGCGTCTGGCGCTGGCCGCCTGCGTGCTGCACCAGCCCCGCCTGCTGCTGCTCGATGAACCCACCGCCGGTGTCGACGCCCAGGCCCGCCGCACCTTCTGGGACCTGATCCACGATCTGGCCAATGAGGGCCTGACCGTGCTGGTGTCCACGCATTACATGGACGAGGCCGAACGGTGCAGCCGCATCGCCTATCTGGCGGAGGGGCGCATCATGACCCAGGGCACGCCGGAGGAGGTCGCCGGCGGCTCCGGCCTGATCACGAAACTTGCCGTCAGCGATGATGCCGACACTGTTGCGCGCCGCCTGCGCGGACTGCCCGGGATCGAATCGTCGGCGGTGTTCGGCAGCTCGGTTCGGGTCGCCGGCATCGACCGGGCGGCACTGGAAGCGACCCTCGCGGCGTTCGACCCCGGCACTCTGCAATGGCAGGAGGTCAACCCCCGGCTGGAGGATGTGTTCGTCCATCTGCTCGAACACTCGGGCGGACGATGAGCGACACGTTTTCAATCAAGCGTTTCATCGCGCTGCTCCGCAAGGAATGGATCCAACTCCGCCGCGACCCGTTCACTTTGCGGATGATCATTCTGCTGCCGGTGCTGGAACTGTTCCTGTTCGGCTATGCGATCAACGCCGATCCGAAGAACCTGCCGACCGGTCTGCTCTCGGCCGACCACTCCAAATACGAACGCAGCGTGATCACCGCGCTGCATAACACCGGATATTACAAGATCCGCCCCTTGGCTTCCGAGGCGGACGCCGAACGGGCGTTGCAGCGGGGCGAGGTGCTGTTCGTGATCAACATTCCAGCGAGCTTCGAACGCTCGGTGGACCGCGGGGAAGCCCCATCCATCCTGCTGGATGCCGACGCCACCGACCCCACGGCGATCGGCAACGCGACCGCCGCGTTGTCCGCCGTCATCCGGTCACTGAACCGCGATCTGCCCGCGGCGTTGCGCGCCGACAGCAGCAAACCGGCCTTCGAATTCCGCGTGCACGCGCGCTACAACCCCGAGCAACTGACCGTCCTGAATATCGTTCCAGGCCTGATCTGCATCGTGCTGACCATCTCCACCTTGTTCGTAACGACGTTGTCGCTGACCCGCGAGTATGAGCGGGGCACCATGGAGAACCTGCTGGCCATGCCGGTGCGCCCGATCGAGGTGATGCTGGCGAAAGCGGTGCCCTACATCATGGTCGGCTATCTTCAGGTCCTGCTGATCCTGGCGATCGCGGGCCAGGTCTTTCACGTTCCGGTTCACGGCTCCTTGCTCCTGCTTCTCGTTGCCCTCGGCCTCTTCATCGCCTGCAATCTGGCTCTTGGCCTCACGTTTTCCACGGTTGCGCGCAACCAGATGCAGGCGGTGCAGATGGCCCAGTTCACCCTGTTGCCGTCCTTCCTGCTGTCCGGCTTCATGTATCCGTTCCACGGCATGCCGGCTTGGGCACGATGGGCGGGCGAAATCCTGCCGATGACGCACGCATTGCGGATCGTTCGCGGGGTGCTGCTGAAGGGCAGCACCGCGGCGGATATCTGGCCGGAACTCTGGCCGCTCCTGGCTTTCACCTTGGCGGTCAGCGTGGTCTGTGTCTGGGCCTATCGGGAAACCCTTGACTGATGCCGCACGAGGCGCTGTCTGGGGCGCAGCCAATCACACACGCCCCATCGCAGCTTGACCTGCCACCGCCCGACCTGCCACGGCCTGACCCGCCACCGCCTAACCCAACGCCGCTTGACCCACCACGCGCCCGGCGCGACGATCTGCCACCGAACGGAGGAAACGAATGAGCACCTCGGAAGACCGCAGCGAAAGCCTGCGCATGATCCGCGACAGCGCGGCCGGTATCGCCCCGCGCACCAGCGACCTGAAGCGCATCCGAGCCCTGCGGTTCACCGAACCCGGCTTCGACCGCTCCGTCTGGCGCGAGATGTGCGACATGGGTTGGCTCGGTCTGTTGATCCCGGAAGACCATGGCGGGTCCGGCCTCGGCGTGCAGGAATTCTGCGCCCTGACCGAGGAACTGGGCGCGTCCCTGATCCCCGAGCCGCTGATCTCCGCCGCCATGGCCGCCCTGCTGCTGCCGTCGGACCATCTGCCCGCCGTGATGTCCGGGGAACGGATCATCCTGCCGGCCTGGCAGGACAAGCCGCACAGCATCGACACCGCCGCCGGCGGGCATGTCGGCAATGGCAAGGTGTCCGGCAAGAAGATGTTCGTCCACATGGCCGCCGGGGCGGATGCGTTCCTGGTCACCACCACCCACGGCATGGCCCTGGTGGAGCGCAATGCGCCCGGCGTGCACCTGGAACTGCAACAGACCCAGGACGGCGGCAATTTCGGTACCCTGACCCTGGACGGCGCACCCTGTGAGGAAATTGCCGGTGACGCCCATGAAGCCCTGGAAAAGGCCACCATGGCCACCAGCGCCTATCTGCTGGGCGTGATGGATCGTGTGTTCGGCATTACCCTGGAATACCTCAAAACCCGCGAGCAGTTCGGTCGCAAGATCGGCAGCTTCCAGGCGTTGCAGCACCGCTCGGCCGATCTGAAGATCCAGCTCTCCCTGGCCCGTGCGACGGTCAATGCCGCCGCCGCCACGCAGGACAACAGCGACGATCCGAACACCCGCAAGGCCGCCGTGTCGCGTGCGAAGGCCCGCGCGTCGGACGCATGCAGCCTCGTCACCCGCCAGTGCATCCAGTTGCATGGAGGCATCGGCTACACGGATGCCGCCGATCCGGGCCTGTTTCTGCGCAAGATGATGGTCCTGGCGCCCGCCTACGGGTCCTCCGCCCTGCATCGCGCCCGGTATCGCGATCTGGCGCCGGAAACCGACGAGGATTGACCCTGGAAATTGACATCCCGAGGGGATTGACCTCCTTCCGGGGATTGTCCCTTCGGGATTGAGTGGAGCCAGGTCATGGACATTTCCGGAGCGACCGGTGTCGTCGTGCTAATCGGCACGCCGATCATCCAGGTGAAAATGCCGGGTGTGATGAACCGGTATTTCGTCGACCAGGGATTGGATACGGTGCTGATCCCGATGGACATTGCACCTGACCGCATCCGGTCATTCGTCGATACGGCCCGACATTGGCATAACCTGCGCGGCATCATCATCACCGTGCCGTACAAGCAGGTGTTGGCCCCGCTAGCCGATCGGCTGACGGATCGTGCTCGGCGGTTCTCCACCGTCAACGCCGTGCGCCGCGATCCGGATGGCACCCTGATCGGGGACATGTTCGACGGTGTGGGCTTTGTGGAGGCGCTGGCCGGAAACGGGTTTTCCCCGGCTGGCAAACGCACGGCGGTCATCGGCGCGGGTGGGGTTGCCTCGGCCATCGCCAATTCCCTTTGCGAAACCGGCGCCGCCAGCCTGCGGATCCAGGACATGGACGCGGCCAAACAGGACCGGTTGATCGGCCTGTTGCGGGCGGGTTTTCCCGGGGTGGATATCGCCGGCGGCATCGACCGCGTCAGCGATCTGGACCTGCTGGTGAATGGCAGGCACCCCGGTGGGCATGAACGACGATCCCAGCCTGCCCCTGCCAGCCGGGATGCTGGCCGACCTGCCCGAGTCCTGTTTCGCGGCCGACGTTGTCACCTCACCCGCCATGACACCGTTCCTGACACTTGCCAGACAGAAGGGCTGCCGGATCCAAACCGGTCCCGAGATGACCGCCACCCAGCTTCTGCCTATCGCCCGTTTCCTCGGAGTCGCCGCATGAGCACCACCACGCAATCCCGCCTGAATGCCATGGATGACGAGGCGTTTCGCCTGATGGTCCGGACCTGGGTGGCGGAGAACTATCCGCCGGAAATCCGCAATCCCACCAAGCGTCTGCACTGGGAGGAGAGCAAGGAGTGGTATTTCCGGCTGGCGCGGAAGGGCTGGCTCTGCCCTGGTTGGCCGGCGGAATATGGCGGCATGGGCCTGTCCACGGCCAAGCAACTGATCATGCTCGATGAATTCGAGAAATACGGTTGTGCCCGCCTGATCGACCAGGGCGTGTTGATGATCGGCCCGCTGCTGATCGCGCATGGCAACAAGGAACAGCGCGATTTCTTCCTGCCGAAGATTTTGACCGGCGATCATATCTGGTGCCAGGGCTACAGTGAGCCGAATGCCGGGTCGGATCTGGCGTCGCTGCGTACATACGCCGAGCAGGACGGGGATCATTACGTTATAAATGGACAGAAGATCTGGACGTCGATGGCGATGGACGCCAACATGATCTATGTCCTGGCGCGCACCAACCGGCAGGCCAAGAAGCAGGAAGGCATCAGCTTCTTCCTGGTGCCGATGGACACGCCCGGCATTACCGTGCGTCCTCTGGTCACGTTGGATCTGAACGCGGAGTTCGCCGAGACGTTCTTCGACAATGTCCGTGTTCCCGCTGCCAACATGGTGGGCCAGCCCAACAAAGGCTGGTCCATGGCCAAGGATCTGCTGGGGTTTGAGCGGATCTATGTCGGCTCCCCGAAGCAGGCAAGCTACGCGCTGGCCCGCATGCGCGACGTCGCCGAACGGATGGGCGTGTGGGAGGATGAGGACATCCAGGACCGTTACGCCCGCCATCGCGCCGATGTGGCCGACCTGACGGACTTGTATGAGACCTATCTGGCGCAGGTCCGCCGCGGCGAGGTGCCCGGCCCGGATGTCTCCATGCTGAAGATCTTCCAGACGGAGCTGTTCCAGCGCATTGCCGAAACGATGCTCGAGATATCAGGCGATCACGGCGCGGGGCTGGAGCCGATGGAAGGCAACCGGGCGTTGAACCCGGCCGGATTGTTCCTGCAATCCCGGCCGGCCTCGATCTACAGCGGCACCAACGAGATCCAGCGGAACATCCTGTCGAAGAACGTGCTGGAATTGCCGGGGTAGAGCCTGGGTTTCAGGTCCTCGGCAACCGCTGGTCGATCCGTCGTCCCAGGATTTCCGCGGCGATCATGCTGCGATGGATGTCGGACGTTCCGCCCGCCACGGTGTAGGGACGCACCATGCGGTACATCCATTCCAGCGGCATTTCCTGTGACATCCCGCTGGCGCCGAACATCTGCATGGCGGAATCGGTGACGAACACCGCGGCCTCGGTCGCCACGACCTTGGCGGCGGAGGATTCCATCCGAGACGCCGATCCGTCCGCGTCGACGCAGGCCTTGTAGACCAGCCAGCGGGCTTGCTCCAGACGCAGATACATGTCGGCCAGGCGGCCCTGCACGAACTGGAAATCGCTGATCGGGCGGCCGAACTGCTTGCGTTCCAGGGCGTAATCGCGCGCCATCTCGAACGCCGTCTGGGCGATGCCGATGGCCCAGGCGCCGGCGGCGGTGCGTTCCAGGCTGTAGCTTCCCATCAGTTTGCTGAAGGCGTTGCCGGGGAACAGCACGTTCTCCACCGGGATCGTTGCGTCATCAAGGAACAATTCGTTCCACATGTTGCCGCCCATGTGGTGGTGCGGCGTGCTGATGGTCAGACCGGGCGTGTCACGATCCAGGATCACCGCGCCGATCCCGGCGGTCCCGGGGCCGAAGCGGCAGAACAGCAGGATGTGGTCGTTCAACGCGGCGTTGCTGCAGAAAGTCTTCTGGCCGTTGATGCGGCAGACCGCGCCGTCGATCGTTGCGCGCGTGGTCAGGTCTGTCAGCGCGGTGCCGGCCTGCGGCTCGGTCAACGAGATCGACCAGGCGGCCTCTCCGCGCAGCACCGGCGGCAGATAGCGGGTTTTCTGTTCGGCGTTGCCCCAACGGGCGATGAACATGCCCGGCCCGGAGATGGCCATCAGGGCGGCGGCCCCGGTGCGCGGGCAGGCATGGGCGATGCGCTCGATGGCCAGGATGCCGGAAATCGCGGTGCGGCCGGCGCCGCCGACCTCCTCTGGCAGGCAGATGCCCAGGATGCCAAGCTCGCCCAGGACGCGCATGTTTTCGACCGGGCGGCGGGGGGTGTCGCGATTGTCGAAGGCGGTGGGGCGAAATTGCTCCATGGCCACCCGGTCGATCATTTCGACAAGTTGGGCATCTTCCTCGGACAGTTTGAAATCCATGGTGTCCTCCGTCTGTTCCCGGGTGATCAAAGGCCGGTCGGGCGACGTTTGCAACAGACGATGGTGTCAGGCCGACGCCGCTTCGTCGCTCTGGCACTCGCAGCCGTACCCCAACGGACCTGTATGCTGCACCCTATCTGAGAATCGTGATACCGTCATTCCCGTCGACATTGCCCTTCGACGGTGAGCCGTTGTTCACGCCCACCAGTACCGGCATGCCGTTCCGCATTTGGAAAAGGGCGCCTCCGCTGCCGCGCTTCGTCGATTGGCATGTGTGCATGAGTTTGCCCTGGTCGTTCTCTGTAACAGTGCAAAGTGGCGATCCGTCACAATAAAGTGGACTGTACTTCTTTCCTTGCGCTCGGCCTTTTGCAAGTATCAAATTCGCCGAATAAATAATGCTGTTGAATCCCTGAAAATAGGTTTGTTCAAAGAGTGCCGGCGGATGCGGTACAAGCGGATACATAACCCGACCGGTAACCCGGTACGCGCGGATGCCCGGCATGAGCAGGTCCCGTATATTGTGGTCAACCGAGCCTTGGATCTTGTCCGCTATGTCATCCTGTCGGACGATCGAGGTTCCATCGGATATTTTCGGCTCGCAGTGGTCGACCGTGACGACGATGTTATCCTTGGGCTCCACCGAATGCGCCGAACGGGCGATCCGCAGCCCGGATCCCGAACAGAAACCGGCTTCGCTGGCATTGGTAAGGTAGCCACCCATGATGGAACGATCGCGAGGAGTTGGACACCCGTTGCCAAAGCACTGTCTGACGTAGGTATTGGCAACGTCGACACAGGCCTGTGCCGTCTTGTTGTCAGTCGATGGTGAGAGGCATTTCGCGTCGTAGGAGGCCTCGATCTCGCAATTCGTATTGCTGCCGCATACCAGCTTGAACAACGCATTGACCGCACCGGAGCATGTTGTGTCGGCCTGGCCGTCAGACGCATACGACGGATCTTGCCGCACTCGAGACCGCCAATCGCCGGCGGGTCCATAGGCGCGACCAAATCGGGTTAGCGCGGCGTTGGGTTCAACGACCTGACGGTCGCATCCGATCGTTCGACATGACGGTATCGTGTAGCCTGCCAGCTCATCGTTCGTGAACGGAAGCGGCTTGTCTTGCGCGGATGCCGATATTGGGATGAAGCCGATCGCAAGCCAGACAACGATACGCCACATGACGCGTCCTCCGGTTCGGAATTTCACTGAGCTGCTGACGGTTGCGTCTCGGAACCTTCAAGTGTCCATTCCGATTTGGCGGGTGCCGTAGACACAGGTTGCTTCCAAATCGTGGCATAGGCTCGCGCATGGGCACGTGCGGTGAGGAGCAGGTCGACCATGGGCGAAACACAGGATTTCATCTGCTGCTGGAGGTCGATCGCCAAGACACACGCACCTGCGGTGTCCGTGCTTTTCCCCGAGGCCAAGCAAAGCACGTCGGATGGAGTGCGAATTTCGGACTGGTCGCGTCCGATGGTGAGGAGCGTAGCGATTGCCCGATCGAACGATATAAGGGCGATGGCTTTCGCTGTCGCATCCTGCTTCCCGAGATCGCGATCCAACTCCCGAAATCGGGCGGAGATGTATTGCGCGGCTGGTTTCGCCACCGCGCCAACCCCGGTATTCGATTGCACTGCGGTATATATTTTTTCGATGCGCTGGGTCGCCGCTTGTGGGTCGGCGGACAGCAGGGGGCAATTCATCGCGTTACTCGAACCTGTCGTGGCAGGCTGCTGTAACTTCTCCGCCCGTATCGACCTTTCGAGGTCTTTGTCTGACATCCCGAGATTTTGGCCATGTGCGTAGATCTCCGCGAGGGCAAAATTGTCGGCGAGCAATAACGAGGAATTCCACTTATAATACTGCGGTCCGGGATAGCGATGCAATGTTGTTGGCAGATAGCCGGCCCAGAATGACGCAAGGAAAAATATGCCGACCACTCCTACCGACCCAAGGAGATTGGTCTCGGTCTTGGTCATTTTGGAATTCAGGATATAGATCCCGGCGGAGCCCGACGCAAACGCAAGGATCAGTTCCAAAATCGTGTTGCTTACCGACGTGTTGCTCAGCCCGGTTATGGCGCCAATGGAAAGACCGGTCAGAACCATCATCGATAGGTAGCTTCTTGGCACGCTTCCTCCGGGAATTCGTGCCAACCACGCCCTCAAGCTCTTCGATGTCACGATCCAGAACCTCCTGCAACTGGGACGAGCTCCGGGGACGGTAAACATGCAACTCGTCAATTGGCAAACAGGTTGGGCTTTCGGGTGGGACGGCCGAAAGGTTAATAGCATGGATGTGTAATGGAAAACCCTCGATTGCACGGGTGTTTGCAACATGACGCTGGCGTTTCACCATGAAAAAGCAACGGAACCGGCAGAATCCGCTCCGGCGGCTAGTGCCCGACCTGGCAGAGAAAAAGCATTTGAATCAGAGCCCTGAGTTGTGGCGTTGCTATGTTGTCACCGGGCGACAAGCCTGCTCTCGATTCCAGGATCAGGTCATGTCAGTCTAGAGCGGCCTGCGATTAACCATTTCAGGATTTGTTGACAAATCTCGGGTTACCAAGACGTTGCCGCACGTTTTCGAGGTCCCGACTTAACCCGGGTCGCGTTCGTCGGTGAGGTCCCCTTGGCGAATTGGGCTACCGAACCCGTCTTTCCGATATCCCCAGGGCCGTCGATGTCTCCGGATCTTCCACGGTCAGGTTGGCCGCCTCAGCGCGCCCCGGGGCATCTGTCGTACCGGCACGCATGACCACCGGCTCAGGAAGAAAATCGCCTCTGGCGGTCGGACGGCGGCGATGTTACGCACCCGTCCAACCGACCCACACGGGAGCTCCCCATGGCCACGATTGTCGACGTCACCGCCCGCGAAATTCTCGACAGCCGCGGCAACCCCACCATAGAGGTCGATGTCGTCCTCGATTCCGGCGCGATGGGACGGGCGGCGGTCCCGTCGGGCGCCTCGACCGGGGCGCATGAGGCGGTGGAGTTGCGGGACGGCGACAAGTCCCGCTACGGCGGCAAGGGCGTGCGCCAGGCGATTGCCAACGTGGAAGGGGAAATCCTGGACGCGGTGGGCGGCATCGACGCCAGCGAGCAGGTCAACATCGACAATATCATGATCGATCTGGATGGCACGCCCAACAAGGCGCGTCTGGGCGCCAATGCGATCCTGGGCGTCTCGCTCGCCGTCGCCAAGGCCGCGGCCGAGAACGTGGGGCTGCCGCTCTATCGCTATGTCGGCGGGGTTTATGCCCGTACCCTGCCGGTGCCGATGATGAATATCGTCAACGGCGGCAAGCATGCCGACAATCCGATCGACATCCAGGAATTCATGATCCAACCGATCGCCGCCGGCACCGTCGCCGACGCCATCCGCATGGGGTCGGAGATTTTCGCCCAATTGAAAAAGGGCCTGCACGACGCCGGCCACAACACCAATGTCGGCGATGAGGGCGGGTTCGCCCCCAATCTCAGCTCCGCCGACGAAGCCCTGGGTTTCATCGCCAAGGCCTGTGAGCAGGCCGGCTACCGCCCCGGGGAGGACGTGACTTTTGCTCTCGATTGCGCCGCGACGGAGTTCTTCAAGGATGGACGCTACCATCTGGAAGGGGAGGGCAAGGTGCTCGATCCCGCCGGCATGGTGAAATATCTGGCGGATCTGGTCGGGCGCTATCCCATCGTGTCCATCGAGGACGGTTGCTCCGAGGACGATTGGGATGGCTGGAAGCTGCTGACCGACGCGATCGGCGCCAAGGTGCAGCTCGTCGGTGACGACCTGTTCGTGACCAACCCGGAGCGTCTGCGCCGCGGCATCGAAACCGGCACCGCCAATGCGATCCTGGTCAAGGTGAACCAGATCGGCACTTTGAGTGAGACATTGGAGGCCGTTGCCATGGCGCGCAACGCCGGTTGGGGCGCCGTGATGAGCCATCGTTCGGGGGAGACCGAGGACTCGACCATCGCCGATCTCGCGGTGGCCACCAATTGCGGGCAGATCAAGACCGGCAGCCTGTCCCGCAGCGATCGGACCGCCAAATACAACCAGTTGATCCGGATCGAGAGCCAGCTTGGGCCGGCGGCGCGCTATGCGGGGCGGACGATCCTGCGTCATTGAACGGACCGTCCGGCTGATCTGACACGAGAGTGCGATCACCCCGGCTGGGAGCGACGAACGCGCGCTGATTGGGCGCATGATTGACGGGTTGCCGGGGCTCCGCTCAGGGCAAGTCGGAGTCCAGCGCGATTTGGCCATGACTGGAACCGGCAAGCCGCTCCAACTCTTCGTTTTGTCGCGGGATTCACACGCTGTTATGGTCCGGGCAGCGTGATCATGCGTCCAATCACCCCGCTCTAAACCTTTCGTTAAGACGATGTCGGCTCAAATGCGGCGACCCGAGAACGGACGCAGGCCGCATGAACGATATCGATCCGTATACCCGCCGCCCCATCCACCGGGAGGCCGCATCCACGACCAGGGTGGACAGCACCTCGGTCGATCCTATCCGCGGCGCGCTGGTCGACAGCCGCCAGCGCTGGCGCGATCTGGTCGCCCTGTCCGCCGATCTGGCGTTCGAAACCGATGCCTGGGGCCGCTTCGTCTTCGTTTTCCCCGACCATGCGCTGGGGTGGCCGGCGGGCTCCCTGATCGGCAAGTCCGCATCTGTCCTGTTGCCCGACGCGACCGGAGGCTCCGGGTTCGACCCGTTCCGTACCGCGGTGCCCGCCAAGCGCAAACGGGTCTGGTTGAAGCGCGGCGATGGCGGACTGGCCTGCATGGGACTGGCCGCCGCGCCGATCCTGGATGCCACCGGCAGCCTGATCGGGGTGCGCGGGGCCGGGGTCGACATGACCGAATATGATATGCAGGGCGCCCAGGTCGCCGCCTCCCTGCGGCGTGGGGAGGTGCTGGACCTGATCCTGCGGCGCACCGGGAAGGAGGTCCTGGCGCCCCTGATGATGACCGCGGCGCTGGATGCCCTGGTCAGCGCGGTGGGCGCGGAAGGTGCGGCGGTGGTTGTCGTGCCGGCCGATGGGACCGCGCCGACCGTGGCGTACCAGTCCGGGACGGGGGCGTCCGATATCCTGCTGGCCGCGTCCGGCCTGCTGCCGGCGACCAGCCGCGATGTGACCCAAACCACCTCCCTGGATGGCCGCCCGATCCTACTGGCCGGCTGCCAGCCCCGGTTCGGGGACAATGGCGGGTTGGCGATCTGGCGATCCCCGACCTCCCGCCCCTGGGACACCGAGGAGCGGATGCTGGTCGGCTCCGCCACCAATATCATCCGCATGGTCCTGGAGCACGAGTCGATCCAGGGCGAGATGAACCGCCAGGCCCGCACCGACCCGCTGACCGGCCTGTTGAACCGGCGCGCCTTCATCGAGGAGGTCAACCGCCAGACCGACCGGCTGGACCGGGAGCGTCTGCCGGGCACCTTGATGTTTGCCGACCTCGATCACTTCAAGGCGGTCAACGACCAGATGGGACACGAGGCCGGGGACAAGGTTCTGCTGCGGGCCGCGGCGCTGTTGCGTGAGACCGTCCGGCCAAGCGACCTGGTGGCGAGGCTGGGGGGCGATGAATTCGCGGTATGGATGGGCGGGGCGGATCACATGACGGTGGCCGAACGCGCCGACCATCTGCGGGAAGTCGCACCCCATGAACTGGGCGAGGTCGTGGGCGGCGATGCTCCGCGCATGAGCATGTCCCTGGGCATCGCCAGTCGACGAGCCGGCAGCCAAGAGCCGCTGGACAGCCTGATGCGGCGTGCCGACATGGCGATGTATGAGGTGAAGCGGAACGGTCGCGGCCATTGGCGGGTATCCTTGGAGGAACCCGAGTGACGGAACTCGCCGAAGCCGTCCGGGTCCGCCAGGGGGCCGCGCCGGACACGCCGCCCGATATCCTGCGCCGCCTTGCCGTGGATCAGTCCGTGAAGGTGCGCGCGACGTTGGCCATGAACCCGGCGACACCGGCGCAGGTCAATGCCACCCTGGCGGGCGACGGCGACGAACGGGTGCGCGTCCTGCTGGCACGGAAACTCAGCGCGCTGGCCCCTACCTTGTCCGGGCCGGCGCAGCTGCGGCTGCGCGAGCAGACGATCGGCATCCTCACCGCCCTGGTGGCGGACGAGGCGGTGCGTGTGCGGACCGCCATCGCCGAGGAATTGCAATCGATGCCGGATGCGCCGAGGGACCTGATCATGCGGCTGGCCCGCGATGAAGCGGTCATGGTGTGTGAGCCGGTGATCCTGTTCTCCCCGCAATTGACGCAGGAGGACCTGGTCGGGCTGGTGGCCAGCGCGCCCTCCGCGGCGACGGTCACCTCGGTCGCGCATCGGGCCGGTATTGGCGCATCCGTCTCCGATGCCATTGCCGCGACCACGAATGAGGAGGCGATCCGCGCCTTGCTCTCCAACCAATCCGCCCATATCCGGGAGGCGACGTTGGACGCGCTGGTGGCGCGCGCCGAAGCGCATGTAGCCTGGCATGAGCCGCTGATACGCCGACCGAGCCTTTCAGCCCGCGCGCAGCGGACCTTGTCGGAGATCGTGGCGAGCCATCTGCTGGATGAACTGGCGCGCCGGACCGATCTGGACCCTAGAGTCGCGGCGACCTTGCGTCAGGGTATCGCCATGCGTCTTGCCCCGCCGGCGGTGCCCATCGATGGGGTGGACGATCTCGCTTCCGATACCGCGCTGGCGGAGGCGCACCGTTTGGCGGCCGAAGGGCGATTGACCGAGGACATCGTGCTGGAGGCCGGACGCCGCGGGGAAACCCGGCGGGTGGCCGCGCTGCTGGCGGTCAAGGCGTCCGTGCCGCTTTCCGTGGTGGAGCAGGCGGGGACCCTCAGGAGCGCCAAGGGCCTCATCAGCCTGTCCTGGGCAGCCGGTTTCTCCATGCGGTCGGCGACCATGCTGCAGACCTTGCTCGCCCGGTTGGCGCCCGATGCCGTCGTGGGGCCGGCGGCGGATGGCGGATTTCCGTTGTCGGAGGGGGAGATGTCCTGGCAGTTGGAGGTGTTGGGCGGCGACGGGCGGGCCTGAGCGCAAGGCCGCCCATCGGTCCGGTTCATCGTTTGACCAGAAGCCCCTGGCCCGTCGGCAGTTCCAGGATCAACAGCCCGCGTTCCGCCGCGAAGCGATCCTCGGCTTGTTTCTGGTCCTGGTAGCCGGTCCAGCCATAGTCGTCGAACACGATCATGCCGCCGGTCGCCAGCCGGTCATAGAGCAGGTCCAGCGCGCCGAGTTCGGCGTCCATGTTGTTCATGTCGATATGCAGGAAGGCGATTTTCCCGGGCGAGACCGCGTGCAGCACGTCCGGTACCTTGCCCCTTGTGACGGTGACGTTCGGCCAGGGGCGGAAGCGATCGCGCACCTTTTCATACAGTTCTGGCGAATGTTCCGGCAGTCGCCCGCCCTCTCCACTCATGCCGGACGGATCGAACACATCGTAGAACCAGCAGTTGCGTCCGGTGAGGCCGTCCAGGTAGCGGAGGACGACCTCCATCGAATATCCCTCATAGGTGCCGCATTCGACAAAGTCGCCGTCCAGGCCGAGGCAGCTGGTGGCAGCCCAGCATAAGGTGTGCGTGCGCCAGGCCAGCGAGCGTTCCATCGGCTTGGGCTGGGATGCCTCGACCGCGGCCACGAAGCGGGGATCGAAGCGGAACCCGGCGGTGTGGCCATAGGTGACCAGATTGTCCGCGATATACCACTGGGAGTGCCGCTGCGAGATGTCTCCCAGAGTACGGATCAGTTGGTTCAGCAGGTCCTTGATCGCGGGAACATGCTCCAGGCCATAGAAGATCTGGGGGACACGCAATATGGGCGGGGCGGCGCCATCGGGCATGGAAGTCTCCGGCATTTTGTCAGACGGAGGGCACCATGCCAGCAACCCGTGAAGAACCGCTTAACGCGAGCGCCCGGGATGGCGCGCTTGGGGGCGATCGGGGGAAGGAAAGAAAGCCTTGGGGCTCCGCCCCAAACCCCGCGAGGGGCTTTGCCCCCTCGACCCCCACCAAGGCTGGGCCTTGGATGCCATTCATTGGGTCAGGGAAGAAAGGGGGCCGACACGGACGTTGAAACG
>Ga0209514_10002037_pt1 | contig 32366 bp, 3 predicted proteins | sample Subgrocontami58m_FD_187452 | JGI IMG/M metagenome (GOLD analysis project Ga0209514, IMG submission 187452) | Subsurface groundwater microbial communities from S. Glens Falls, New York, USA - GMW37 contaminated, 5.8 m (SPAdes) (version 3) | ecosystem: Environmental > Aquatic > Deep subsurface >...
AAGCGCAATGCAGTGAAAAATTTGTTATTCGGTGGCATGATAAGCCTTCTTTTGATCGGCTGCGCTCCTTTGGATGATGTCTCATTTGCGCGCACAACAATGGAGCTTTTGATCAAAGGCAGGTATTCGGCGCGCGCAAGGCTGGACTGGCCTGTTTTAAAAATAATTACAGCAGATGTAGGCAAAGAGTATTCAGGGCTTAAAACAAGCAAGGATAAATCTGGCTACGAGCAGTCTTTTATCAAGAGTTTCTCTGAAAATTATAAAAAATCCGGCGCAAATGCATCAATTTTATCCGGCTGGCGCACTTTTAATAACTTCAAGACAACCGGCCCTAATATGACAATTGTTGCAGCATACACGCGCGATAAAGCAAATAGTTTGCTTTTTATAATTTCGCATAAAGGCAATACAAAGAAGATCATTGCGATACTGGCAGCAGGGAGTTTAGATAATGTTGAGGCGACTAAGAACCAATAGAGGGAAAATGGGAATTACGACGCTTGAATATTCTATTGCGATATTGGCCATAGTGCTAGCGCTTCTTGCTGTGCAGGTTTCATTGAGGCGTGCGATCAGCTACAAGTGGAAAGAGGCCGCGGATTCTTTTGGTTCAGGCAGGCAGTATGATTCAGGGGTCATGACCCCTTAAAAAGGCAAATATGATAAAGCCCTTGATCTTAATATTATTTTTCGGTTCAACAGTGATCCTTTGCTACCAGTTCGTGCCGGTGGTCTGGGACAAGGTATATGCCTGGCGCGCGCGCGGCGTTGAGATGCAGCGCTCAAGGCTTAAAGAGATGTTTTTGGACATGGACCCGCAGAAGCTCTTTATATTAAACGTAGTTTCGCCGACCCTTCTGTGCCTTGTAGGTTTGGGTATTTCCAAAAGCCTGTTGGGCGCAATGATAGGATTGGGCCTGGGTTTTGCTATTCCGGCTATTGTGGTCAAAAACATGATATTGTCGCGCAAGGCCAAGTTCAGCTCGCAGATAACAGACGGGCTTATGATACTCTCAAGCTGTTTAAAGGGGGGCTTAAGCTTGCTTCAATCAATAGAGGCGCTTGTAGAAGAATTGCCGCCGCCGCTAAGCCAGGAATTCGGGCTGATACTTCGCGAAAATAAGATGGGTATAGCGCTGGAAGAGTCTTTTGAAAACCTTAACAGGCGCATGCCGTCGGAAGAGTTGAACCTTTTGACCACGGCTATTCTTGTGGCGCGCGAAACAGGCGGCGACATAACGCTCTTGTTCGGCAGGCTTATAGGCACAATAAGGGCCAAGCTAAAATTAAATGATTCTGTTAAGACCTTAAGCATGCAGGGAAAGATACAGGGTTTTGTAATGTCGTTTTTGCCGATAGGGTTCGGTATCCTTGTTATTTCTTTTAACCCTAATTATTTTGACATCATGTTGAGCCATCCGTTGGGGCGCGGGCTAATAGTATACGCGGTTATATCAGAGTGCATAGGCATGTATATGATAAAGATGTTCAGTAAGGTTAATATATAGCCCGGTAAGGGCAGGAGTAGTGCCATGTTAGTTTATTTATCACAAATATTCATATTCGTAGGCATAGCCGTGCTGCTGGCTACTTTCTTCTCCTGGTTCTTTGCTACTCAGGAGTTAAGAAAGACCATTAAGCGCCGCCTGCGTTATGAAGTCAACCTGCACGACAGGAAATCAATATTTGTGCGTGTATTTGACGTATTCGGGCCTCTTAATTATTTTCTTGCGCGCCGTTTTGCCAAGAGGGATGTTTTAGAGAACAAACTCTTCGGCGCGCGTGTGGCATTGACAGTTGAACAGTTCTTCGGCGCAAAAGAGATGATGGCACTGATAGCCTTGTTCTTAGCATTTGGTTTTATGCCGAAAGAAGAGATCTTAAAGATAGCTATAGCAGGCTGTGTCGGATTTTTTATACCAGACATTTGGCTTGATATGAAACAGAAACAGCGCAGGGCAGCAGTTGTGCGTTCTTTGCCGGATACAGTGGACTTGTTATCACTATGCGTGGACGCGGGTTTGGATTTTATCGCGGCAACCAGATGGATAGTGGAAAAGTCCAAGTCCACAGCCTTTATTGAGGAGCTATCTCTTATGTTGCATGAGATAAAAGTGGGTAAACCTCGTCGTGAAGCGTTGAAGGATCTGTCCAGGCGCATTAATTCGCCTGACGTTACAGCTTTTGCAAGGACGCTTATTCAGGCAGACAGGATGGGAACGCCTATTGCCGAAGCCCTTGCAATATTGTCAGAAGATACGCGCGAAAGGTTTTTTAGGAGAGCCGAGCGCGAGGCGCTGCAGTCGCCTATGAAGATGTTGATACCTTTGATATTTTTTATCCTGCCTGTGGTTGGTGTTATCGTAGGCGGGCCTATTGCCATACAATTTATGAGCGGCAACTTATTTGGAGGCGTAGGAAAGTAATGCAAAATTTGAGCATGCAATATATAAAAGATTTGGATCGTGTTCTGTGGCGGAATGCGACCCGATACCAAAAATCTACGTGGAAAGGAGGATGTAGGTGCTAGGCAAAATGACCGAACGTACAATGTGTTAAATATTCGCGAGAAGTCGTGGGTCAGGTTCATTGCGTGGTTGATAGTCCTGACTTTCCTGCCTGAGCAGGTAGCATGGGCTGTTGACTACAACTGGCGCGGTGTGCTGAATACGCAGGGTGTTTCCCTCGTTAATCAAGCGGCCGTTGCGCAGGACGGGTCTGCCCTTGTTGCCGACGCTGTCAAAGACGCGCTTGTTCAATTAGCAGGCCAAAATGCTACAGATATAAGATTCTCTCGTGATGTGACGGTTCGCAGGACTTATCCTTTAAATCTTACTCAAGAAAAGATAGACGAATTGCATGCCTGGATGCTTGATCCAACACATGATCTTGTTACGTGCGGCGCATTAGCCTTAACCGGCTTGTTTAAACTATTAGGCCAGCAGCTATCTCCTCTTCAGGTGGCACACTATGCCCTTCTTATAGACATTCTCTCTGACTCATTAGATATTTATACCTATAATAACGCAAAGAAGCTTGAGAGCTCTTTGTATGCCTTAAGCCAAACAGCAAGGATGTTTGGTGTTGACCTGAAACCTTTCCATATGCAGGGCTTTGACTTAGATAATAAAGAGATTGCAAAATCGTTAAATAAGTTAATACCATTCATTGCGTTCGTGGATGATGACCATATGGTCCTTGTTAAGGGACTTTCTAAAGACTCATTAATAATAGAGGATAATGGCAAGGAGAAAATTTTTGACAGGAAGCAAACTCAAGCTCGTTTCACCGGTTATGGCCTTGCACTTGCCAATAAGGATCTCCAGGCCATTAATAATATAGAGATATTAGATGACGAAGTAGCCAAGGCCATCCGCGGTACAAAGAGGAAAGATTACGAGGTTGAAGATTTTAGTAGTTATTTCCCTGAGCAGAGCAATAGCGATGTTCTTAAATCAGTTCTTCCGATGATTGGCATGGCAGCTCTCAACTATGTGGCCCCTGGGGCAGGCGCGGCGGTTGGCGTAGGGCTGGGTGTTTATAATGGAGTAAAGGCTTTAGATAATGGAAATTATTGGGGTGCTGCTTTTAGTTTTGGAAGCGCGGCATATAGCGGATATGGTTTGTATAGCTCGGGCATCAGCTCCACACCTGTTGAGAATTCAGATCCTTACACTGGAGGCACGCCTCCTCCCGTGAAAACATTTGGCTGGGATACATTTTCTAATAACTTTACTAATTCAAACGTAAATTGGTCAGAGTTCGGTATGGGCATGGCAAAGAGCTTTATGATCGGGCAAATATCAACAGCCGCAACGGATATTGCTGCTAAGAAGTGGGGATTTAGCAAAGAAGGCGCTCAGATATTTGGTTCTGGTGTAGCAGGCATGTTTGCCGCAGGCTTTAGCGATAAGCCGTCAGGCACGCAGGGAAAAGATAGTTTGTTTGGCAAAGGAGGGTGGTTAGAAGGGGTGATCAGCCCTGGCACAACGCAGACCATCGCTACTATTTTTGCCGGTGGTCTACAGGGCGCTGCGCGAGGCGCCGCGAAAGCATACATCACTGATAATTATTTGAGCGGCAAGACTGATTGGATCAATCAGATCGTTACGTCCAATTTAGTATCAATAGGTGCTGACGCGGTATCTAACGGCATCACGGCCCAGTTAGGGTTTGATCCTTATCATGGCAGGTTGGTAATAGGTCAAGATGGCAATCCTGTGAAAGATCCTGCAACTGGAAAAAATGTAATAGATCAATATTACGGTACGAAAGTGACGGGGGATAATGGTTTCTTCTCCGAGTTCTATCGCAGCCTTCCTTCTATTGCAGGCACCTTATTCAGTACCTCCATCAACAGTAACGCAGGTAACTACAGTGATTATAATGTCTCAAAGAGTTTTACACAGGGCATTGTTGGCTCTAGCGTTGAATACGTTGCCAAGAACTATTTAGGCGGGGTCCTTGGGAAGAACGCAAATCTGTATTCTGATGCCCTTGGTAAGAGCATGGGTTTGTATGTGGCCCAAGGCGGTGACTGGGGAAATTTCTTAAGAAATAGCGGCGTAGGCCTTGCGCTAAATGCGCTCGGAGGCAATTATAATAAAGAGACCGGTAAGAATGAATGGGGCCTGTCAAAAGTTGACATGGCAATAATGACTTATTATGATAGCGCGGTTCTTAACGCGTCCCTTAATTCCAATAACCCCGAAGAATTTAACAAGATCCTGCAGACTAATCTTCAAGATACAGCTAAAGGCCTTTGGAGTTTCGGCGGCAGCGCGCCGTGGGCGGCCACGGAAAAGGATCCTTATACTTCTTTCGGCCAAGGCGAGTATATTGATAATGTTCTTAAAATGAGCGGCGTTTATTATTTGAATGAGGCAGTAAACGTAGGCGTTAAGGCCGGTCGGTATGATTCCTGGGATGATTTTAAAGCCAAGGGCGGCATGTCTACGATCTATAGAGGCCTCGATAATTGGGTAGTTGAATATGTATCATCCAATCTCCACGAAGCCGCCGCAGCGAATTTAGGTAATATGATTGGGTCATTTAACAACAGAGACAATGTCTTATTTGACAAGAAATATGCTGAGCGCAATATTGCAGCCATAAGCGACCCCATCATTAGAGAAGCTGCTATACAAAATATTCAGCAAGAGATCAAGGGGATGACTTCTGAAAGCAAGGAAGCAGAGATCAATGGTATCACGCCGCAGCAGTGGGAGAACAATATATCATGGTGGCACAAGCCTATGGGCGCGCCAGGCACAGTGACCGGAGCCATATTCGGCGGCGATGATGGAAAATCCGCCGGCCTGATGAACTGGTCTTCAAGAGACCTCGGCGATCCGGGAACGGCTACGGGATTTGTCGTGGGCAACGATCAAGACCCTGGTGTTTTTGCCTGGACCGTGAATAAGATCACAGGCAAGACGGGCAAGGATGCTCTCGGTGGCATTATTTTCCAGTCCGGTGGCAATGCTTCTCTTGCGCAAAAATTGGATCTCGCCGGGCTTATCCCGGATAGCATCGTAAGCAAGCAAACCAAAGACCGAGTCTTCGGTTTTTCAGACACATACAACAGATGGCGCTATACAGCACTTCCAAGCGGAAAAGGGGACGCTATTCAGGAGACTGATGGCCTTGTCCGGGAATTTGGCGGCGATAAAGCGAAAGCGGTTAAGCATGTCAAGGAAGAATATGAACGCCTCGGCATCATTAATGGCGACAATGCTATGATCCACGTGGACAACAGATATCTTAATATAAAAGATGTATTAAATAAGGCAGGCGCTGACAAAGATAGCGGTGAGCCCATTAATAACTGGAGTGCGCAGAAACTTTCCGCGGATGAACAATCGCTCTATACGCGCATCCTTAGTGACCGCGGCACGCCTAACGCGAAGATGACCGTTCTCGACGATGCCATGCAGCCTGTGGCCATGATGGACAAGGCCGACAAGACATTTACTATCCAGACAAAAGACGGAGTTAAGACTTTCATTTCCGGAGGCTTTACCTCAACCAAGATTTTTTCTCCCACGCTCGATGCTAAGCTTTCATTCATGACCCCTGATAGCGGAGTTGTAACAGAAGCTCCTTCCAAATTCTCCTTAAGTGGCGTCAAGACAACGTTTGGAAAGTCAGAAGCCCCATCCGAGAATATGCTGTATACATACAAACCCGACGTAACCACAGTAACAACAACGGCCGATAATATTGTCACAGCCATAACCGATGCCGGTCTAAATAGAGCGACGGAAAAGATCACCTATAACCAGCAAGATAAAACCAAGATTGATTCTATTGAGTCTTCTTCTCTAGGGAGTCTCGTTAATAGGATTACTACAGCCGTAGGCAATGACGGCATCATTATTAACAAAGACAATAAGATAGAGGTTGTTAATGCTGTGACAAGAACAATACTTGGCGATGAAGTCCTTTCAGAGACGTATTTACAGAATGGCTTACCTGTAAAAGAGGTAACTTATAGAGAGGGCACGCAGCCTCTAATAAAAGATATGGCGTATGGCCTTGCTTCCAAGGCAGAAAAAATAACGCCAGATAGCTTCTTTGAAACAACCGTCGGCCTTCCTACGGAGATTAAGATCACGGATGGCAACAAAGTTTCAACTATGAAGGGGCCCGATGGTAGATTCCTGAGGCAAGTAGACGGAGAATATAAAGATTATGATTTGGTTAACGATGACAATTCTATGGTTGCGTGGAGAAATGGCGCAATAAAATCATTTACTTCTTCCGAAGGCAATGTGTTCACGCTTAAAGAAGGCAGCAAGCCATGGGGTCCGAATGCTATAGTTTCCGATACCGATGACAAAGATTGGCAGATTACGGAAAGTGGATTTAGCCCGTATTCAGGTAAATTTATGGCTAAAGACGGTAAGACAGAATTAACTTTTAATAAAGGTATGCGTGTTGGTGAAGATGTTGGAAAGATGCAGGCATCTTTAGTCCAGGGGCTTCGTAATAATAAGGAATTCCAACAATTGCTTAAAGCCAATGACCTGGATATGAATTCTTTTGTGGATAATAAGCAAGGAAAAGTCACCAATGCAGCTTCGAAGATTTATGAGCGAGAGAACGCTAAGCAATTAGACAAGGTGGCTGATGCATTAGGGCTGCCTAAAGCGAAGAGCAATGATGCTTTGCAACAGCGCAGAGAATCTGCTCAAACGGCCATGGCTTCTAATGTTGTGAAGGTTTATGATGGCAACAAAATTTTCATTGTTGAGGATCCAGAAAAAGGTATTTATAGGAATGTTGACACTAAACAATTTGTGCGGGTTAGTTCACAAGGTAATGGCAAGAGTGAGCAGATCATACCTGTTGAACTGAGAGATAATCAGTTTGTTCCTATATCAGACTCAAGAGACAAAGTAGGACAGATCCCTCTTATGCCTTCGCATAAAGTCTCTCCAGAAGCTGTCAGGTATGGCCAGACCCTAGATACCGTAGCAAAGGCGCTTGGTCCTGATTCTGCAGGAAAACCTTTGACACGGGAAGCTGCTCAAATGGCTATTGACTCAGGGATCGTTAGAGTTTCCGGAGATGGAAAGATAGCAATTTGGGATGGAAACAGTAAATGGAATGATATTTCTTCCAGGGGTCCTCTGGGCTTTTTTTCAAATACAAATAAAACAATGGAATTCCGCGGTACCGAATCAAGGGCGCTTTATGATCAGACATACGGCCGCAACCAAGAAACAAAAGGTAAGCTAGATACTACTTGGCAATTTAAGTCAGACCAATCCTGCAGGGTCTGCCATGTTGCCGCAGATGCATCTTGGGGTGTGCTGACTTCTGAGTCAACTGCTTTTCTTGCTCCTGAGAAAAAGGGAGAACTCCCGCTGGCCGTATCCCACTTAAGCAGCGCAACTAGTACACCCGCAGTCGTAATGAAAGAAGATATTACAGGGAAAAAACATGTCGTTTCTTTCAATCATGCTGTGACCGATAGTTCGATGATCCTGACTCCAGAGGTTCATAAAGGTGGCGGCCAACCAGCAGGTTGGAGCTATGCTGATGTTAACAGCGGGCAGTCTTTAGCTACTTCAGCAATCAGGGATCCGCGTATTGAGGTCCGGGGTAAAGCAGATTTTGTTGTTAATGAAGAAGGTAAGCTTGCTGACAACAACTGGGGGCCAGGCGCTTCTCTTGACGGTATCAAGGTTAATGCTCCCATTGATATTCGAGAGAAAACACTTATTCCAAGCGGTGGTTCGAAAGTATTTAATTTCGATGTTAGCGCCGAAGGAGTAGTAAAAATACAGCAGCAAGTGCTTCAGCCTTTGTCTTCAAATTCTAAGCCAAACAATTATTATGATCAGATCGTTGACTTGGATACAGGTGTCTCTTTGCAATACAGAGTTACCAATAACAAAATAGGTGATTCTCCTACAGCGGCCTGGGTGGATGGCGGATGGCGGTCGATTGTTCAACATACCGGCTCAAGCCTGGTCACGGAATCTGTAACTCCAGGCATGCGCTATAGAGTTGATTTGAATACAGGGAAAGCTATTAAATATGAAAGCGGCGGAGTAAATCTTGGGGGTTATTTTGGCCTCAAGCCTACAGCAGGCGCTTTGTTAGACGATCCTGTTGCTTGGAAAGCAGCGGCAAAATCCGAATTTGGCGCGGCAGATAAACAGTTAGCGCGGCTCGTTGGGGAAGAAAATTATCTTAATAGCATGTGGGGCTTTCATTCCAACTTATGGAATTTGGCTGGGAGCACAACGTTTAAGGTTGTCGGGACTCCCTTGGCCATATTAGGAGGTGCTGAGATTGTTGCGGGAGTCGGTGCCGCAGTTAGCGGCAGTGCAGCTGTTACTTCAACCTCTACACTGCTTATAGATGCATTGGCAGCTAAAGGCATTACAACAACCACAGGTTATTTTGCCACACTTTCCTTGATGAGCGGTGCGTACGGCGCTTCTGACGCTTTGTTGTCAGGCAAGGATGTGGCTACACAGACTATTTTAGCTGCTTCTCTTCCCTGGACACTTCATACTTCCGGAGGCGGAGTTATAGCTAATATTGTTTTTGCTGATACTTTGAAGAAGAGCGTGACAGGAGAACATTTAACATTAGGAGAATTAGCTACTACAGCCGGCTTAGCAGCTGCTCCTTGGGCTTTGGGGAAAGCGGCTAATTATGCAGGCTTAAGGTTAGGATTAACAAATGGCGTTCAGGTTGCATCTGGCTTGAACATGGGTGAGAGGATTGCTGCAGGGGCTTTAAAAATTCCGCAGGATCAAGCTGTAAAGTTTTGGGCCAATGTGAATTTACTCACAGGGCAGACAGAGAAGATATTGACAGAAAACAGGCCGATGAATCTTGCCGAAGGGGCTGCTAATCTCGGGCTTTCTTATGGCATGCAAGCTGGTATGCAAGTAGGATTTTCGGGATTATCAGCAGGGGTTAGAGGGGCATTTGGTTTGGTTGATGATGCGGTTTCGGCTATAGCAAAATCCCCGTCCTGGGGGGCTGTTAAATCCGCAGCTGGCAGTGCGTTAGATAGCGGAACTATCCGTTTTGTCGGGGGTGCAGCAGCAGCATATGGGATCCAAGGCGCGGTCACGGGAGATTGGCAACCAAATTCTTTGAGAGAGGGCCTGGTTATAGTTAGCGGAGGCGCTTTAGGCTACATAGCGCCTACTGTAGCAAAATATGCCCCGAGCCTTATTTCAAAAACCAGCAAAGCAATAGATGAAAAAGTTGTTCCGTATGTGGCACCGATTGTAACCAAAGCCAAAGAGGCTTCCTCTTCTTTTGTAAATAGCTTAAGGCCCGCCTTTGTTGATTATGAAAAAGGAGTTGCTTCTATTTATCAAAATTTGATTTCTCCATCTGCAAAGACTTTTGTCCAGACAACAGGCTTAAATCAACCCGTTCGGTTTCTAGCCGGCTCCACTGCCACAGCTTTAACAGAATCAGATTATCCCTTGGTGAATGCTATAGGCGCAGGCAGCGGGGCAACCGGTATTTTATTAAATCCTGGCAGAAATGTCATTTCTGTTGTCGGAGATTTGCTGAATGATCTGCCGGATGAGTTTGGATTTAAAAATAATCTCGCTAGGGCCATGGCCGAAAACAAAGCTAGAGAAAGATTAGCTTTTGACGACGCTATGACTAAATCTTTAGGCACAGCAGCTTTTGTTCCTTCTTTTACATTTTCTGCGATAGATACATACTTGCAGGCGGCAAGTGGAAGCTATACGCTCGTAGGCTTGGCTTCTCCTGTGAAAACTATCAGAGAAACGCTTACCCTGGGATCTATTGCTAGGGATATTATTGAAAAGGTTGGCAGTGGTGAACCCATGGAAGCAAAGGCTGCTCAATTTGGTAGGCTCCTGGGAGGATTAACAGGCACTTATTTTGGATTTAAGCACCTTAGTGCGAACATTGCTCAAGCAACGAATGCTCCGACAAAAGTTGTTTACGAAACAACATTCTCCAATAAAGATCCGCGTGTTATGGCTATGCCTGACGGCAAATGGACATTGATGGAAGAATTGTCATCGGTGCAGCGTTTTGGTTATTTTGCGGCAAAGTCCCATGATACTGCTGCGAGTTTTATGGTAGGAAATACAGGTCTTGCTGTGTTAATGCCGGCATTGGGTTCCGGAGATATGGAAAAAGCCTATAGGCAGTCAGCTTATGCGGCTGCTTATAGCATGGATACATTGGCTAGTTCATCTATTGCGGCTTCGGTCCTATTTAATGGCTTGGGTGAGGCTTTTGGCAGGGCATCAAATTCTGCTCTGGTAAAAGGTGTTTCCGAAAACAGGCTGGTTCAGTTAGCTGATAAACATCGCGTGGTAACGCCTGCGGCTTTAATCGGAACAGGCACTGGTATGTATGTAGGCGGTAAATATATATCCGATAAGTATGATGATTATGCGATAGCAGGCAATTATATAGCTGATACCGGTTTGGTCGTAGCTGGCTTAGGAGGCATGCTTGCGGCTAAGGGCATACGCGCCTCAACTCTTAGTAAGGACGCGGGTAGTTTATGGAACAAGGCTTTTGGTACATACGCCGAAGGTACTAAAGGAATATATTATACCTTGGGTTACCCTATCGCAGGAGGTATTGTCGGTGCAGGGTACGCAGCATTGTATCAAGGCAAAACTGATGCGAAAGAAATCGCTAGTTATGCTGCTTTAGGCGTTGCGAGTGGCTTGGCTTTGCGCAGTTTACCTAAATTTGTGCCGCTTGCAACAGAGTTGGCTTCTGTTAGCGCAATTACTTATGGCACCAGGAAAGCAGTTGTTGATCCGGCTGTTTCAAAGATTGAACAGTGGCTTGATCCGCGCAATCATTTTGATTGGAAAGAGCAATCTGCTCCGCATCTTTTTGATTCACACGATGTGATGGGGTATAGAGTTGATGAACAGGGGCAGAAAATTGAAGCTGTTGGCGCAGACGGAAAAAGAGCTTATATTTGGGAGCCGCAGAAACAGATAAGCCTTATTACCGGGCAAGTCATTAATGAAAAATGGCGAGTTAATGATTGGAGCGCTGCTCTTATGGAAGGCGCTATGGTTTGGGGCATTGCAAAGGCTGGTAAGAGTGCAATGGAATCTTACAATAAAGGCTTGCCTACAGAGGCGAAAGGCGCTGGAAGAGGCTTAGTGGGCGGAGCGAAAGAATATTGGTATGGAAAATCGAAACCCGGTTCTTTGGCATCAAATTTTGAATTAGCATCTGTATATGAATTTGGTAAAAAGAATCCAATCGCTTCCGGTGTCATTATGGTAGGCACGGGTGCCGGATTGTCCGCCTTGGGCAGATACACTAGCTTGAATGACACTACTGCAGGAGACGTATTGGAATATACCGGATATGCTCTTGTCGGTCTTGGCGGCGCGGCAATTGCTTCACGCTTGGCTGCTAAGCTTAACGCAAAAGCGGCGCCTGTCTCAGAAGTAGTCAGTGGAGTGGGATTAGCTGGAGCAAAAAGTGTTGTTTGGAATTTAGGTTTAAGGGGAACAGGGCTGAATCTGTTGACTGTTATAGCTCCTTTACAGGGCATTATTGAAGGCACGTCATTATTGACACAGCAATATATTATGCCATCAACTTCTACAAATTTTGAGAGAAGTTTCTTGGCCGCGACATTCGGAGCATTTTGGCAGACGCCAAAATATGACAAGGCTGGCAATCTTTTGGAAGGCACAGGAAGCGGCTTGAAGTATATGGATTTGGTTAGTCAGTGGGGTGATGCAAGCAGTCTGTCAGGCAAATTTGGAACGGGCCTGCGTTTCGTTGAAAGAGCATATTTAGCAGGGTTGTACGGAGTGGATAAGGCTACTGGTATGAATAAAGTAGCCAATCATGAAGAAGCCTTGGCTTTATTTAAAGAAAAGGGATTGGCAGGCCACTGGCAAGCAATAGATAAAGATAACATTACGTTTTCTGCCATCTTGGCAGTTGCCAGTCCATTAGCTGAGCCACTCTTTACAAATATCAAGGCTGCTAATTTTGGCAGAAAGTTCCAGGCCACAGGCATGGGCCTTGAAGCAACCTTTGGCGAAGTCTTTGGGTCTGCTGCAGCAAAAGAAAGAATAACTGCAGGCCGCGCAACGGTTGCCGATCATCTTGGAGCGCGGCTCAGTGGTTTCGGTAATATGGCAGTCAACGGCACCATAGAAGAAGCATTCGTTGAGCAGGTTATAGAGACTGGCCTTTTAAGGTTCCTTCCTCTTCCGGCCCAGGCCAGTGAAGTTTTACAGGAAATACTTTCTCCCAGCGTTCATATGCGCGCAGCAAGCCATGTTGATCTATGGAGAAGTTTGGGTATGGGCGGAAGGATCGTTGATGTTGGTTTTCAAGGAGGCACGCCTACGCAAGAACAAGCTAACATGGCATCTGAATTGCGCGGAATGGACCAGGCGGGCCTGAGAGGCAATCAACAAGCTTTGTCTGCGATCGCCGAGAAAGCTTTACCCGTAGGAACAGAGATCATTGTTAATGAAAACGGATATATCCGTAAATTTGAGGTCAGCGGTAATGAAGATTGGAGACAATTCTTTGGCATGCGGTCAGAGATGGCGCGTTTGCAGAATGGTATTGATAGGTTGAGCGAAGACCGTAAAGCCCAGGCACTTTATCAGCTTCAGGTAAAATCTGCGTCTATCAAGGATCCGGTTAAAGCAGAAGCTGCGGCAAGGGTTGTGGCTGCCAATGTATCCGATGCAGGTATGGTTGCAGAAACTCTTGCCGGCCGGGGAGTGTTAAACGTAGGAAGGAACGGATTTGAAGTTTATACTCCGTCTAAAGGCCCTATCGTAGGCTCAAGACTTTCAGTTAATGCCAAATATATCGTAGAAGAACGCATGGCACTTGATAATACTTTCCGCGCTAACGTAATGCAGGCAGGCGTTAATTTAGGGGCATCGTCTTTGAGAGGCGCTTCACTTAACCCTTCGGAGGCTACCTGGACAGCGCGTTCGCAGGAACTAAGGCCGCAGCTTGCAGCAAGGTCTCTCCAGATGTGGGATGCATACGCGCAATATCTGCAGACAGGCGAAGAACATTTAATGGCCCAGGTCCAGTGGTTATCTGGAGATGCAGGACGCATACAGAGCAATATTTATATTGAAGATCAATTCGCTAAAGTGAATAAGGCTGGGATAGGCATGGTTCGTCGTGCGGCATTTAATCTGAATTGGCAGACTTTGTCTAGATTCGGTATAGGCAATGCCGGGGAATTAAGGGCAAAACTTAAAGATGAGCTTAGCAGAGACGGCCAGTTGTCAGCGAAAAAGACTACTGTCATGGATAGAATCAAGACTACGAAGACGCAGATAGGGCTGCTTAATGAGAAGATCAAGCTCAATGTTCTTGATGAAGATTTGACAAGATTAGAGATTGAAAAAGAAAAAGCACAAGAGCAACTCAAGGGATTAAAAAAGGATGAAAAACAGATAAGGCGTTTAGTAGATATGACTCGCTTTACTAGTTTAAAAAAGATCGCTGATTATCAAGGGGAGCAGAAGAGCCAAAGGGAATTGTTGGGTGAATATACCGGCGGCTTAACGCGTACAATGGGTCTGAATTATATTGATCAAAATCGAAACAATCTTATTGCCCTAGGATTGAGTGCAGAAAGTATTGATAAAGTCAGGACTGAGATCAGTAAAACAGCCGAGTTCGATGTGCATGGTGTTGCTAATGCCTTGATGCCGGCGCTATCAGTAGGCAATATTTTTGGCGACAGAGCGCTTCAGTCTCTTTCGCGGTATGTCGATTCAACAAAGGCAAATGAAATTATCGCAAATTTGCCTCTCGAGTTTGTTTCCTATGGCGTGCTTTTCAATAGCAATACTGGAAATATGACGCCTGCGCAGAATCAGGATAGGACAGCGGAGCATGAAAAGCGGATAGCCGTTGATGTATTTCAAAATTTAAGATTCAACAGAGGCCAAGGTGGCCAGATCGGTGTTTCAGCGAATGCTGTAGGTGAATATAACGTTGGCGCAGGCGCGCACGAACAATTCCATTCGCTGGTAGATTCATTTAAGAATGACAAGGCAGCGCTGATGGCAATTCCAGCTATGAGTAATCTTGCGCGAGAACTAGAATCTGTTTCTGGTGTTCCTCTTGCGAATATGGACCTTGCGAATAAAGAAAATGATTTTAACGAAGTCTTTACTCAGGCCCTGAGCGGACGTGAGGGGGCCCGGTATATACAAAACATTTCTTCTTTGCAGGGCAATATTAATGATCCCATGGCGCTCTATTTTGCAAAGATAGCGGTCCGTGCCGATATGGATATTAGCAACAATATAGTTGATACTATTGCTGGCCTTAATGATCGCGATTTGATGTTTACCACGCATAATTATGAAAAGGGGCCGCATGCTTTAAAGTCTGAAGTTGATATGAAAGACCAAGAGATGGCTTTAAAGATCCGCAGGGAGGCTACACAGGCTGTGACAGACGCTTTCGCCAGGAATAATAACTTGCGCGAAGCAGAATTAAGACAGATTTTTGTTAATAGAGTCTCGGACTTGGGCCGTCAATACGGCGTCGCTGCTAATGTCGTAGAGAGAGACAGCTCTTTAGCCACCGGACGCAATTCTTCAATTGTTGATTATCAACCTAAGGGGCTCGGCCGCTATTTGATGAATGGCGATGCGGCTATTCTTGACGCTGTTGTTATAGTAGGTACCCAGCGCGCAGACGAGTCAAATAATTTCGCTGTTGTCAAAGGCGCTGATAATAAGTTGCAGATGAGAGAAATTGATTACGGTATTTCTGATAGGCGTTTATTTGAAAATAGCCTTGCAGGTCTGACAAGGACTCAGAAGTCAGCTCATTTAGCATCTTACGATTCGCTTACTAAAATACTTGGTGCGCTTGAAGTAAAAGATGGCAAGAGAGGCATTGAAGATTATAGCAAACTGGCCATGATTTCTAGGGTAGCAATGTCTAGTCCCAGGAGTGGGATTGGAGCACGGTTCGGATATTGGAAGAAGATACACGAAATTTTTGGTGATGAAGGTTTGCACAGTTTTGACATAGGCCATTTTGATGACAGGTCACCGTTAAAGGGCCGTATTAATGTCGGAGATGTAATAAGTATAAAACCCCTTGTGTCTATCCCAGGTGGCGAAGGATTTAGGCGTGAAATACAGATCCGCATTACAAATAATGGCTATGAACTTTTAGGGTCTTCGCGCGCGCCGCCATTGAGTTCGCCATCGAGTTATAGTAGCGGGTATTATGCCGCGGGTATCCCGCAGGCCCCGAAGCATGTAGTCGACACGATAGACGGGCTAAAGACGAAAGCGAGAAGCGGCGATCCTTCTTCACTCGCTGCTTTAGAGCATTTGGCGCGCACGGGTGATATTCCAGCAAGCCTTGTCATTGGCGCCCAGTCCGTACCTCAGCCGTCATCTCCGTACAAAGGATATGACAGAAGTAGTTATTCTATCCATGCCCCTCCGCAGTTATCAGATGCAGATTTTGCGCGCCAGGAAGCTTTGCGCGCCCTGATCCATTTGGGCGAAGAAAAAGTTGCGCCGGCCCAGGAAGTTCTTAATGGGCTTTTGCCCATCAATATATCTTCTATGAGGAATCTCGCTTTTATTTCAACAGTGGAGGCGGGCATGGGCGATGAACTTATTCGTTTCCACCTGGTGGCCAATGCGCTTAAGGCTAACCCCGGCCTGAAAGCAACGGTCTTTACGACGAGGCCTTTCCTTTATAATGCCAACCATCCGCGATTGACGGTTGTCGCTCTTGATATTAATAAATTGAATGCTTTGCATTCTCAGATAGACTCACGGCAAGGTTCAGAGTCCCTGGGTTCCTATTTTGCCGAGGCTGGCGCGTTGAGGCCGTCTCAAGGTAAATGGGACCTTGTATTCTATAACGGCCAGGAAGACCCAGACGCTAAGTTACCGGACTTTGATGCGGATATGGTGATGTCCACCACCAAGTATCCCCATGGCGGGCCTATTCAGCTGACTTTTCGTAATGGGCAGAGCTTTTTGTTTGGAGGAGAGGCCAACGTTTATGAAGGCGACCTTTTGCCTTTGCGCGCCCTTCAGACGCCCATCGATAGGAATATTTCCGAATTTCTGTATTCTCCGAAGGCTGCGACGTTCAAGTCGGCCGTAGTTGATATGGAGAGCTCCGGCCTGGATTTGAGCCCGCAAAGGCAGCCTGTCGTTGCTCTGGCGCTATTTGGTGGATCGTTCGAAGAGAAGGGCTTTTTAAATAATATTGATGTCATGAGTGGCCTGGCCCGTTCATTGCGTGAGCGCGGTTATCAGGTTCTGTTCATGGATAACGGCCGCGGAAACGATACGGTTGTTACGAAGGTCAAGGATTCCTTGGGCGACTTAAAGGGCATACATTTTGTTTCAGCGGACAAGATCGCGCCTGCTACGTCCGTTGCTGATATGGTCATAGCCGTTGAAGGTGGTTCTGTTCACTATGCTTATGCGTTGGATAAGCCTATGGTGGCTGTGATGGTTAAAGGCATAAGCGGAGAGGCGCGGGAGTGGTTCCCGGCTTACTCTGATTCTTCTACACAGAAATACATAGAGTTTACGAAGCCGTTTGATCAATTCGGGATGCAAGATATTCAGAGGATCCTTGGATCAGTAGATACTATTTCAAAAGTTAAGAAGAGCATTTTGGATATTCCATTCGATGCTGGATTAGCCGTGCCTTCGATGCCTAATGTCAAGAATAGCATTTTTGATATGCCTATTGTCGAACCGCCGCTGACGTCGCAAGCACCCAAGGCTGATGTTCATGGAATCGTGAAGGAATTGATAGAATTTACGATGCCTCTAAACGATTTTAACACCAGGAAAGTGCTTTTCGAAGGTTCGAGAGCAGAACAAGAAAAATTCAGGATAGAGTCAATTCAAAAGTTTGGTGAACTTGAGCGCAAGACAGAAGGCAGTCGTGGAGAAAATGTTTCTTTGAGCGAGTTGAAGCGAGGCGACGTTCTTTCTATCGGTGGTCCTTTGGCTATTGTGCTTGAGACCACAAGTGAAGGCGCCGTGTTATTGACTCAACTTGGTAGGGATGATGAGCGTGTCAAAAACAATCCTGCCTTAGCTGGAATGGCAGAGATAAATAAAATGGCCGTGGGTAAATCTTTTACTAGGATTATTTCAGCTATTGTCTCTTCACCCCTGGCTTCGCCTGCGTCATCGCCGATGGCAACAGCTCAAAATAACAGTTTCTTATCAGGACACAAAATTGCAGAAAATGGGTATGGGATAAATATAAATAATTACAGGTCTTTGCCTAGGGCGGCTTGGCAGAATCGGGCTGAACAATCCTTGGGGAAAGTGGATGCCGTAGACATGCAGGATTATTTCCATGTTTGGACCGCGGCTGTGGGTGAGGAGTTGGCAAGGGATGACATGTTCCGTGTTTATATACCCAGGGACGCGGGATATTTATATACTATTGATTCTGCTTTGTCTCAATTAAAAGGTAAGCAGTCGAATGCCGGAGTTTTCTATCTGAACACACCCATGGTAGGCGAATTTCATCCTGCTTTTATTGGTAAAATTACTGAATTACAAACAACGCGTCCTGTTGGAAAAACGTATAGAGAAAGTATCAGAGATTATGTTAAAGCCCAGGTTGATAGTAATCCTAAGTTCGCTAAATTCGCGGAAAGCATAGTGAATGATTTTGAAAAGCTTGGCTATTTGGATAAGCCCCAGGGCATAAGATTAATTGATTCTTTGACTAACGGGACAATGATCCTGTTGTTGAGAGGCATTATTGATGTTTATAGGCCTGCAAATTCTTCTAAGATCGACATACGTCTATTATCAAGTCAGAATAAAGAGGTGCCACAGGTTGACTCAACTACTTGGGATAAAGCGGTTAAAAAGGAATTACTGAAAACACCTTCGATTGCCCGCGACATGTTTGAAGATGGCGTGCGTGCTGAACCGGAATTTCTAGAAAATCCTAATGCTCATCCTATTGGCTTTGAAATTACTGCTGATTCTAACTCGGACCATTATCCCTCAGGAATAACAATTCCTTTAACAGGTAATTCAGAACAAATAGTAGCTCTTAAGTACCTTATTTTTAATGCTGCTTCTTCATATCTTCAGCTTAAATCAGTTTCGGCGCCCCTTACTCTGCCTGCGTCATCGCCGGAGGTGCCTGGACTGCAGGAGATTGGTAAGGTAGAGCCTGTGAAACTGGCGTCCGTTAGCTCTCCGATGTTGCCTGATACTACTTTGCGTGCGCCGCCGGTGGCTATGTCAGTTACGCCTTCGTTACCTTCTCTGCCAACCACCATAACCACATCTACCTTACCTAAACCTACACCTGTTTCTTCTCCAATAAGTTTCAAAGATGCCATTAAAGGTACTGCTGCGGGATTGGCGCTGTTGAGCGCGGTTGCTGGGACTAATGTAGCCGATGCTAGGATGGCAATGCCGCGGGCTACAACACAGCAGCCAAAAATTAGCTTAATTAGTCCTACAGAAACAGCCACATTCAGCGTGTTTACTTCAAGAGATAAGAATAAAGCTGTCAGGATGAGCAATGAGCTTAGCAGGGCCGCTGCAAAACTTGGTTTGAATCTACGGACAGCTATAAGTCCGAGCCGGCAGGGTTCAAGAGTTGTCATAATGGATCAGGACCTTAGAACGCTGGAAACTTTGAAACAAAACGGCGTTATCACCGGTTTCTACAGGATCCTTGAATTAACCACGCCAGATAAATTCCAGGTTTACGACGATTTCGCGATCATTAAGGCTATTGATCATGTCGCGGGCCGTTTATTTACCAGAGATTCCCAAAAACGCGATTTCTACAGAAATATTTTACTTAGAACAGCTTTATACGAATCCAACGGACTGCCTAGCCTAAAGGTACAGATAAAAGGAGGAGCATCAGGCGCTCGCGGCTTCTGGCAGATGGAGCCTGCAACAGGCAAGGATATTATCAATAATTTTGCCACCCATCACAATGATCTGAAAGCCTTGTTTGAGCCGGTGACTGGTTTGAGTTGGGATCAGGTATCCCGCATGGATAAGAATTCTATGGCCAAGGCATTGGAGACGAACAACAGATTTGCGGCGTTTATGTCCGCCTTGCATTATTTGAGGTTTGACGGGCAGGTTAGAGCGGCTACAGATAATTTCAAAAAGTTGACCCCGGAAAATACAGCCGAGGTTTACAAGAAACTTTACAATACCTATCGTGGCAAAGCCGAGCCAAAGGAATTTTTGACAAAAGGAGGCAAGGCTGCCGAGATGTATCTCCGTAAATACGAGGGTGGCGTAAGATTTGCTTCAAGGTCCTCTTCGCCAATAGTTGAAATGCCCTTGCTTCTAGAAACTAAAGTTGTATCCTCGCCCATGTTCTCTGTGGCGGGTAAGCAATTCAAAGTAGATGATAGAAGCTATGAGCTCAAAAATGAAGGCTTTAATCAGGGCCTGGGGTTGAACGTTGCCGCAATAATAGAGCAAGGTAATAGGATAGGCACGGTTACATATAAGGAAACTCTTAATGGCGTTGAGGTTTGGAGCAGAGGGTTAGAGAAGGATTACAATCAGCTGGGTATTGGCACGAAAGTACACGAAGTATTTTTGGATAATGCTTTAGAAGCCGGTAAAGATTATGTAGAAATAAAGGCTGTTAAACACGCCAATATTCCTGCTGTCCAGAAAATGTTTGAAAGGCGCGGGTTGGAAGTGTTGGCAGAGAATAATCGCGGGGAATGGATACCGCTGCGCGCATTGATGGCGAATGGATTGCAAGACTTAACACTCTCCGTTAACTTAAGGGCGAGTATCGCGCCGTTTACGTCTGCGACTATGCCGGAATGGCTTAAGGGGTCGCTTAGCGCGCCTAAGTTTGATACTTCTGTTTCTTCGCCGATCGGTAATGAAAACGGTATTACGCGTAGAAAGTTCTTGAAAGGTTTAGCTATCGGCGGGTTAGGGCTGGCTGGCGTTGGCGCTGTTGTAAAAGTAGCAGATAAATACTTACGCACAGAGCCAATCAAACCTTATGTGGCCTATAATTCTGAAACAAGAATGACGGGCACAGTTGACCTGCTTAGAGAAAACTTTGCAACCATTATTAAGCCCGGGGATAAACTAAACACCAGTGACCTTATTTTTTGTCCTTTATTGATAATGAAAGAGAAGGGAGCAGGCAATAGGTTGTTAGTACTGCACTTAACTCCCAGCGCGCCTGATGCGAGAGAAGAAGTTATAACAAAGATCCGCAACACATTGGCTGATCTTAAATTTGTGCCAACGGAAGTGAATATTATTACATATGCAGATAATCCCGTTATCAATCATGTAAAAGATGCGGTTAAGGAATTAAAAGAGACACAGTCGGTGAAGTCCGTAAACGTATTTGATACAAAAGCCAGCACATTTGCCGTTGAGATAGATAAAAATGGTAAGCTTGATGCAACTCGCGATGGCACATGGACAATAATGGATAATGTTTTTAAAGGTTCTTCGCCCATCGCGCCGATTCAGAAGATCTCTTCTTCGCTGATTATATCTATGCCAAAAGAAGTAAGGGATACGGATATTGCGGAAGTGTTGAAGGGATCTGATTTTGCTGCTGGGGCGATAAATAAACGAATGGGAGAGATCCTTGGAGCGGCCACTGAAATCAAGAAAGCCGTAGAAGGCAAACAGTTCGGATCACAAGATGAGTTGGCGGATGCTATACGCAATATACCCGGCTTGACACCAGCATCTATAGGTAAAGTTACGGGATTGTTGAATGCCTTGTCTGCCCTGGAAAATGAAGGCATTAGTATTAATGGCCAGGTTACGATCCCCGCGCTAGACAGAAGCCTTTCTATTAATGGGACTATTTTAGGGGTTAAGGAGATGTCTGCAGAATTTGGTATGAAGCGCTGGGTAGCAGTGGTCGGGTTGCCGGATGGCAGCCACGCGAATTACCGCGCCAACGAATTAAAAGCATTGGGTATTAAGCCCATTTCTTCTCCAATCGTGTTGTCTACGGACATTCGTGGGTTCGCAGAGGGTGATCTAAGAGATAATATCTTAAGTCTCGGCAAGGCCAACAGAGATTTGTTCACAGAAAACCAAAGGCTGCGGGCAGTTTCGTTGATGGACACGTTGACAGATCTGCCAAATCAGCGCGCTTTAAAAGGCAGGATAAGCGAACAACTTGAACTCTTAGCTCGCGGCCAGCATCGCGGCCCAGCCACCATGGCCATTATTTCTATGGACGATTTGAAAGATATAAATAATCAATACGGCCATGAGGTTGGTAATCAAGTCCTTAAGCGCTTTGCAGTTATTCTTGGCGGCAAGATCAGGGCAACTGATTATCTTGGTCGCTGGGCTGGTAAAGATTTTGTTGTGATCTTACCGACCAATATAGGTGATGCCAAGATCTTCTTGAATCGCGTCTTAACGGCCATCAAAGAAACACCTTATAAATTTACGCTTGATGGAAAAGAGACAAAGATCGAGTTTACTGCCAGTATTGGCGCAGTTCCGTTTAAGTTGCCGGAAACTATTAAGCCCAAAGAATGGACTGCCGAACAAAAAGATTCTTTTGTGGCTGCAATGACAGAGCAATTGAAGCTTCGAGCCGATCAAGCGCTCACCAACGCAAAGGAAAATGGCCGTAACCGTGTAGAGACATTAGTAGCGCCTGTCGCTCCCTTTGGATTCAGCGCTACTATGACTTCGCCGACAACCCTTACCCCAACCTCTCAAACGACGATCTCTATGAGCGGCCTTACGCCGCGTGTCCTGGCATTTGAGGCTGTCCCCAAGGACCTTAAGAAACTCAATAAGGTTGAATTGGTCGCTCATCTAAGCGCCTTAAGAGAAGAAAGCAAGCATTTGATGGCGGCAAATAAGCATCTGGAAGAGCTTTCTTTGACAGATGATCTAACGCAGTTGCCGAATCGTAGGGCCTTTGAGAGCAGGATGAATGAGCAGCTTGAGTCTTTGGCCCGCGGCCAGCATAAGGGGCCTTTCTCGGTCGCGCTCATTGATCTGGATCTGTTCAGCAACATTAATAATGAATTTGGGCCCGTTGTCGGTGATAAGGTCCTTAGGCATGTTGCTGATGTAATTAAACAGAAAGCGAGAAAAGTTGATTTCGTCGCGCGCTATGGCGGAGAAGAGATAGTTGCTATTATTCCGGATGGCGGAGAAAAGGCAGAGATCGCTATGAACCGTATAAGGGAGGCGATCAAGGCATCACCTTACGAATTAACACTTCCTGACGGAACCAAGAAAAACATCAGGCTTACGGCAAGCATTGGCGTTGCTCCGTATGAGTTGCCTAGGGAAATAAAAGAGAATATTAAGGAAGGTAAAAAATGGACATGGACGCCGGCGCAGAAGGTGTCCATTGCCGCTGAACTTTTGACTTCTGCTGATGAGAGGCTTTACATCTCCAAAAATGCAGGCCGTGATCAAGTCAGTTTGGGTCCTGTGATCAACACAGTCAGCTCGCCAATAAGCGTTGAGCAGATAAAATCAACATTGGATAGACTTGAGCGCACGAAAGGTGTCGCATTACAGGCTTTGGTAATTAATAATGCTATCAAGGAGCGTATGCCTCAAGTGATAGACTTTTTGAAAACGCAGGCGCCTGGCTTAAGCCAGTTTGAGCCAGCAATTGAAAAGTTGGATAATAATTCCATCCTTAGATTTAATTTGGGTAATGGTACACAGGCTGTTTTTGGTATCCCGCAGTTCAAAGATGCGCAAGCGATAACTCCTTCTGTCAGTATACGTAATATTGACGGCCTTGTTGTTACCATTGTTCCTGCAGCACGGCCTGTTGCAAATGATAATAATATCGCCGGCATCCAGCTTCAGAAAAAATTCGCAAATGTGACGATCACATCAATGCCTGCTTCCTCGCCCGCTAATAAACAGCAACAATCACTGCCAGGTTTTGAAAATATAAAGCCTATGAGGGCAAGGGATGTGAAGATTTCTTACTACGCCACATTCAACAAGCTATCTCAATATGATCTAAAGAACAAAGAAGGCAAGACTGAGTATTTGGCTGGCTACAACAGGCTTATCAAAGATCTAAGGGCGCAGAACCCGAATGACCTTGAGACGCTATCTTCTGTTAATCACTACCTCTCAAGAGCCTTATGGAATCTAAGCCAGGCTAGCCCGGATGCTGCCATAAAGAGCCAGATGTTTAATTATTTAAAGAGGGCAGACCTGGCAGTTGCTGCGGTCAAGCTTGAAAAAGGCATATTATCTGCCAATGGTTTCACGGCGTGGGCAAAGAAAGAAAATATCGCCGTGCCAGAAACATTCATTTCAGAATTCAAGGCAGAAACAAGTACCTTCGGCCGGACGCTCTTGACAAAGAAACTAATCGGTACTTTGTATCCTCTTGCGCAAGCTTCTGCGCCGCAAGAGCCAACTGCCAGCTCGCCGGTCGCATTTTCGCCAATAAGCCTAAGAGATGCCTTTGCCAAATTTGCGACAGGTATGCGCAAGCTGGTAGCGCAGTCTGTTGACACCCAGCTAACAGCGCGTGAGATAGATAAAGCTAAGCGTGATATCTACGCCACGAGCTTGGGCCTGGGTGGTTATGAAGGGGATAGACAGCGCATGGAGCGGATGTATAAGTGGATTGAGGACGGCTATCATCGTAATGCCGTAATTGGATTGATCGCTCTGTTAAAACAACAAAGGCGTTTTGTTATACGATCTGGTCAATATCCTGAACAGCGGAAAATAGAAAAAATCCTCACCTACTGGGAGAAGCGCCTGCCAGAGCTAGAGGATATAAACCCATTGCCGATCTATTTACCGCAAGCTAATTTATCATATCTCCTCAAAGATAGGGCGAGGGTTTTAGAGTTCGTCAAGGCTCCGATCTTTGGTTATAGGATCACAAGCGATAATTTTGACGATATCCCAGAGCTTATCCGCAACCAAATGGGCATCGTTGATCAGGTTCCTAAATATACAACTGATGATCTAAGAGCTAATATCGGCAGCTTCATCGCTCTGCAGATGGATGGTACCCGGCCGGACTTCTATATTATTGGTAAAAATATCTTTGAGCAGAAATACAGCACAGTACCAGCATCAGATGTTGTTGCTAAGAACCCGAAGCTCTTCGATGACTTGAAGCAGGTGCCTGGGATGGCTGATCTTATCAATGCCGGAGACTCGAGACTTGTTGGAATGTTCAAAACCGCCCCTAACAAAATGTATAGTTTCAATGAGGCGTCTCTTGAATTGCTCAGAGAGCGAACTGTAACTATTCCTTCGCTTGGCGAAAAGACACAAACTAAGCCCATTGGGAACATTGCGTATGCGGTCTTTGATCAAGGAGAAAATCAGTATTACATGGTCAATGCGCCCGACATCAATCCTATCGGCTATACGCCAGCTTCTCTTAAACACGAGCTGGATGTATTACAAGCCAATATCCCACATGTTTCCTGGCCGGATTATACTAGAGGTGCGGCTAGAGAGGCAGCCTACGAGTATGTAGGAGGTGAGCACGGTCTCCGCATACGACAGCTTAAAAAAGAGCTTGGACCGCAGACAACCTCTTCACTCTTGGCCGAGCCGGTCACTGTTTTGCTCACAGCCAAAGACATAAACGAAGAAAATTTAGCGTCGCTTAATGATCTCGCTAAGGTAATTTACGGCAACAAGATGCCCGACCGCAGAGCAGGTTTTGAAAATGCTCTACGAGGACAGGCAGATTCTCCAAATGAAAAACCATATGTATGGGCGTATAAGGAAAATGGGAAAATTTTGGGCTATATTTATGGTTATGTCGCTACCAAGAAAGGTGAAAGATTCTTTAATTTACTGGATCTGGCTGTCAGCAAAGATCTTCAGCGTAAAGGTATCGGCACATCTCTAATGAAGACTGCGCTTGATGAAACAGAGAAATTAGGGACGGCCTATACCGTAACAATGACTATGCCAGACAGGGCCGCCGTGCCTTTATTGAGGAAGTTTGGATTTTATCTAACATATCACGATGCTTATCATGATGGTTTCCGTAAAGAATCTGGCGAGGCCTCGCCGAAGGCTGGCTCGCCACTGGCAAAGCAACAGGCGTTGCCAACGGTTACTATTTCTTCACCGCTAACTAGGACCAGTCCTTTTCCGACAGATTTTTCACGGACATTAAGATTTTACAAATGGGTAAGAGACAACGGAAAACCGCTCAATCCCGATTGGAACAAAATGGAGAAAGAAGCAGGCGGCATATATGGAACTATAGATGGGAAAACATATCGCATTAATAATGTAGAGTTGCCCAAATCCAGGGGCCGTGAATTTTCTCTCGCTGAAAAAGTTCGATTATTCAAGGAATTCTTGCCTTACTGGGGGTTTGCTTATTTATATGTTCAAGAGAATCCATCAGAAGGTATTGTATATAAGGGTTCTCGTTACGACCCCTCCGACCCTGATTCAATAGACAATAAAAAATCATTTGATAATGCGCGTCAAGAGCTTATCAATAGAGGATTCTCTGCGCAAGATGCATCTCAAATTATTAAGCATCTTAGCATAAGTTATGATCAATACGGCCGTATATTTTGGAAGAGTATTGTGGACGGTACTGAAAACGAGGGTTTAAACAAGAGTTTATTTGGTACCTTGGCTAAACATTATAAAGATCCAAATCGTTCTTACTTCGATATATCTCACTATATGGACGCTATTCATACGATTAAAACCCTTATCAATTCCAATGTTGAGAAAAAGTTCTTCGGATTATTCCGCGAGCCTGAAATGGCCTTAAGATATCAGGAATTCGCGGCCTTCTATTCAACCCTAGATAAGCAGGATATCCAACGTTTGTCTCCTGAGCAACTAAGGCAGAAGTTTATAAAAGAGTTAACCAATGAGACACGGGGATACTTCCTCAAAGATGGTTTCTCGGCCGAAGATGCCTCGAGCCTTGCAGATTACGTGGAAAGAGGCATCAATAGAAATGGCGCTCACGCTTGGAGGGCAAAGTACAGGCCTGTAATTCAGCATCCCACGGATATTGGGCGCCTCTTTGACACTCTATCAAAGTATTATGCTTATGATGGCTCCCAAAACAGATATATAACCTCGGCTAAGATAATTAAAACCCTTATCAATTCCAACGTTGAGAAAAAATTCTTCGGATTGTTCCGCGAGCCTGAAATGGCCTTAAGATATCAGGAATTCGCGGCCTTCTATTCAACCCTGGACAGGCAGGATATCCAAAGCATGTCAGCCGAACAACTAAGGCAGAAGTTTATAGAAAACCTTGGCTATGCAACAGTCTACCGCGGTGAAATCTGGAATAAGGAGAGGTTACGCACCGGGCTCAGGAGTGGTTTCTATATGCGGTTCGATTCGCCTTCTTCTACCAAAGCAGCCGTGCAGGGATTGATGGACAAGTACGGCATTGCTAACGTCCTCGTTTCATCAATTTTACGTAAAAACTTACCGGAGAAAGAATTGCTCAGCGATAATAAAGGAGATATAGATAACATATTTATATCGGTAAGCGAGGTCGAAAGCCTGGCTTTGGCCATAGCCAGGGATTATAACTTAGGGATCGTTGAAAAATCTAAATTCCGTAAAGCCGATCCTGAAAATGGCGCCGCGATCTTCGACACCCTGATCAAGAAAGGTATTTTAGAGCAAGTTTCGCCCTACGAAGTACGTTTAAAGAGAAGCAAGGGCGGGGCGATAAATAGACCTGCGGAATTCAACGATGCTCTTTGGGATCTTTTCCAACAGTCTCATAGGCAAGGGGAGATAGCCGTGTATGAAATAAAGATACCGCGCTTCTTCTTAATAGATTACGATAGAAATAAGACGCTAAAAAATTCAGCGGGCATGTCTGAGACAGAGACGCCGAAACACTCAATATACCTTAAAGATATTGGAACAAATGAGGTGGTAACAATAAAAGGCGGAGACCCGCGCATAGAGAGCATGGTGGAGGGCATGATCCGTCCGGAATGGATTCAGCGGGTTACTTTGCACTCATTGACGGATGCTCAAGGAAAAGCACTTTCTACTTACTGGGATAATCCGAGAGAAGAAACGACCAGGGGTGGTAACGTTAATTATGGCGAAGCCAAAAAGATTTTCGAAAGACAGAGTTCTCTTTTTGATGTTGTTTCGATATCCGGGTCTGCCAGCTCGTCGGTTAAGGCCGCAGCGGCAGGCATGAGCCAAGAACAGGTTCGTGCTTCGTTGGATGCTGTTATGCAAAGTCTTGATCAGAACACAAAGATGCCAGAGATCAAGAAGGCAGTGGCTCGCATCCTTGTTGAAAATATAGGAACTAGAGTTGATAAGATATTGCCGATCTTAAGATCCGCTAATGTTGGCCAGCTTACTCTCGTAGATTCCGGCTCTACGACCTTGACCCTTGATACAGGCAAAGGCACAGTTGTTAAATTCGCCCTGCTTGAAGATCCTCAGCAGAGAGTTACAAAGCGCGTGCCTTCTTTTGTAAATACGCCGGCCATCAGAAAGAACATAGATGGCTTACTTGTTTCTGTTGAGCCGAAGCTCAGGACAACGGGTGTGACAAGGGAACATCTTAATCAGATCCTGACAGCCGCGGAAAAACAAGGTTATAGGATATATGATGGCCATACAGACAATATTGGGTTAAAGCAGAATGGCCAGCCTGTTTATCTTGATGTTAATGGATTCGGAGCGGTAGCATCACGCAGGACATCAACGCCGCCTATGATAAAAGATCTCTTGGCAGATGTTGCTTATGGCAGGCAAATGGTTACTATTGTGTCTTCTCCGATCAATATCACTGAGTTGGCCACGATAAAAGACGTGAACAAGATCGCTGGTTTTGTGCAAGATATGTTAGCCAGACAGGCTGTTGTTTCGCAGGCGCCTGTTCAAGGCGTTGTTAGTCTCAAGAACGAACTTCCTACCTTGATCATTCCTGATCTGCACGGCAGAAGGCTTCAGTTGATGAATTTGCTTACGCCTTATTTGAGCGATCTACAACAGAGTAAGCTCCAGGTGGTTTTCTTGGGCGATTATAAAGACAGCGAAGATCAGCAGAAGTGGCAAGCTATTGACAAAGAGTATTTAACCACGCGTTTTGCGCCTTCATTAAAAACACCAATGATGGATATAGAGATGGCTGACAACTTGGGTGCTGCAGGCATTGTTATGTCAATGCAGAACGACCGCCCAGAGACTGTTGTGGCTTTGAAAGGTAACCACGACAATATCCTTAATACAAACGAATTTGGCAATAGGCCTATAAATAAATACATCATGTCTCCTGGCGAAGGCGCTTTGACGGCTGAGTGGGCTGTAAATAGGTTTGGCAAGGATTTTGTTCAGCAATACGCGGCATGGGAAAACCGCTTACCTTTATTGACAACGGGCCCGAATTTTGTTGCTTCTCATTCTGATCCGCTTAAACCTTATACCCTTGAGCAGATCTCTTTAAGAAGCAACGACGTCGTATCAGGCCTGACTTGGGCGTCAAACTGGTCTGAGAGGTATGAACAATCCAAGCCCGAGGTCAAGGTATTCACAAAAGATGTTTTGAAGAATATTTTCGGCGATAGATGGTTGGATGCCTATTATGTGGCAGGCCATACAACACCTATGACCTTGGATAATTCCTACGTTAAAGATATCGCGCAGGAGCGGTTATTGGTCGTAAATAATCCAGCGAGGCTGACTGGCATATTAGTCCAGCCCACTGCTGAGTTCAACTTCAAGACTGTTTTGGCTCCGGCCTCTTCACCGATCGACCAGAAGTATACCAAGGTAGCTGAAAGCGTCTGGAAAACCTTTAATGACGCGACAAAAGTCGCTTTCTTAAAACGGTGGATATTCGCGGATCAGGAATTTAAGGGAGACGCGGAATTTGGCAAGCTCGCTGGTAATATTGGCGAATATAACCTGGCGCATATAGACGCGGTTGTCCAGTATCATCAGATGAATAAGCCGGAGTTTGAGTCAGCCCTTAGAGATATCGCTGTTAAAGAATTCGGCGGCGCATCCTTAGTAGATGTCCTCAAAAAAGAGGATGCAATGACATTGACTAAATCGCTTTTAGTTGTTCAGGCTCATAGAGCGGCAATGCTCCTTGATTCCAAATTAGAAGATATGCGTGATTTTATAGGATTTAACACAGCATTTAGCTCTTTGCCGGAGCCTTCTAAACTTGCAAGCGCAATTGAGCTTGCTAAAGCGACGAATAGCTGGGTAACATCTATTGAGAATGATACTTTAAGAAGGACAATAACTGCTGGATTCCCTGAATTTGATGTCCCGAGGAAATTCACCGCTATAAGTAATAACCTTGAGTTATTAAAGGAAGGAAAGATCACTCTCAGCCAGGCCAGGGCTGGTATCAATGTGGCGATTTCAGAGCTTTCTGATATTACTGCGGCGCTCAAATCTTTGACGTCCAAGACCGTCAAAATAGGCTATATCTCAAATTGGTCCGTTAAGCCGTATCCATATATTGAGCTATTTGGTAGGTCTTCAGCTTCTTCGCCGATAGAGTTGTCGTTGAAAGATAAAGAAGCTTTGGTTAAAGCTGTATCTGTAGCCAAAGCGAATGTATTACCGCAAATCAATGAATTAACTGTTCTTGCGCAGGTTGTATTTGCGCCAGGATCACAACCAAAACTTGAAACAATTAAAAACTTCAGTAAAGCAAGCGTCGCTGTCGCAAAGATACTGCGAGAGGAATCTAACCCGATCCTGCGCTTGACCTATACACCATTTATTAAAAATACAATTGAGCCTCTCTGGAGAGCTGCTTATACCAAAGAGGTTGAGTTGGATGATCCGGCACTTGCAAGGTACTTGCGTACTTCTGTTGATGTGCAGGGCCTTTTGTTATCAACAAGAGATTTTGCAGAAAAACTTGGAAGTGTAACGCCTGAAAAGATCGCGTTCAAGAGTGATGACAGAGGCCGCGCGTATATTGATCTTTCTGTATCTTCTTCCCCGATCGAGCGCGTGAAGGTCAGGCCTTGGAGCACAATCGCAGGCCTAGGTGGAAACGTTTATGACAGTGACCCGAGTAACTTTAATGCCATTTTAACTGGCATTGCCGTAAGATCAAAGATCAAAGCAGAGTCCATCTTGGCTCAAAAGAGCAACTTGTTGGTTGTAGGGCCTGGGTCTGATGAGTTAGTTAGAAGCCTCAAGGACCAATATCCTCAGATGGAGATCATTGCCATCAGCGATGGTTTTATATTCGGATCCGATAAGCCATTTGAGAATGGGACTAAGTTCATAGATGATCTAGGCATAACTTATATTAAAGATGAAGCCGGAGTTGAGAATATAGGCAAGTATGTTGGAGATACAAAATTTGACCTGGTATTCAGCTCAGGCACATTTAACGAGGAGTTCACGCCGAAATTCAAAGGCCAGGGCGGCCATGCGGGAGCTCTTGCGGCGATCAACAAGGTTATGGCGCCGAATGGTGAGATATGGTTAGCTGCCGGAACAACGCAAGCAGTTGAGGCGAAACAGCGGCTTGGGAATTTACTTAGAGACGCCGGTTTTAGCAATATAACGAAGTTAACAGACAACGTAGAATTTTACGTCGCCCAGAAGCCAGGCGAATTAGATGGGGTTTTTGAAGCGCTCAATACTTTACCTAGAGAAAAACTGCAGGCCCTTATTGTTCCGCTTCTTAATGGCCGTGCTCGCGGTTTAAAGATAGAGTCTTCTTTAATAGACGATATTATCTTGATGCGCGAGCGTCAGAAGTTTACATTACCTGAGCATGTTGAATTCTTAAAGGATTATTTCAGGGATGGCAAGAGCTGGCCTGCTTTTGTTAGCGGAGCTCGTAACATGGTAGAGTCTGTCTCTTCGCCTGTGTTTAATACCCGTGGCGCGTCTTACAGGGCGAATAGCACGCCTATAGTAGAAGATATGCCAAGTCTGCAGCCTCAGACTGTGACGCTGATGCCGGCGTTTGGGTTTGGTGGAGGTATAAGTGGTATTGGTATGGCTATGGGTATGACTGGCTCTATCGGCTTTGGCAGCAGCCCTATGCTTATGAGCACGGTTGGCAGCTTGGGTACGGATCTGAGTCGTATACCTAAGAGCCAGGTGCCTCCTTTACCTAATAGATTACGCGGAAGCCCGTCAATCTCTGTTCCAACGGCATTATCTTCACTATCTCCTTCTTTTGCCAAGTCGTTAAGACTACCACGAACAGTTGCATCACCTATAGAGGCCCAGAAACGGCAAGAGGCTTCTTCACCGGCCAATACCAAGGATATTCCTTTAACAACAACGACTTTACCTGTATCATCAGCTAATGCAGATTCTAGTGCGAATAATGCAACTGCAGCTACAACTTCTTCTAATGGCAGCAGTCCTGTAGGTAATTTTACGCCTGCTATTCAGTTGACTAATATTAGGTCAGCCCTTATTGCCGATAATCCGCTGCTTGAGGTTAATTTTGCTCTTGCTTCAAGCGCGAGATTCGAAGCAACTCATTCAATAACAGATGGTTACGGCAGAGCCCCCGGTGTTTCCTCGCCTCTTAACAAGCTCCCTCTTGTTGAGAGTGCGTTCCGCCTAAGGGATTCCACTACAACTACGTATAATTCTATAATTAGGTTGTTCTCTGTAACTCTTGGTAGTGTTAAGAGTTACATAGTGTCACGGAAAAATCTCGATTATTCCGTGAGGCAGGCGCCCTTGGTGTATCTTGCTGAGGCCCTGGAAAGCGCAGGCAAGTTAAGCACAAGCGGTATTGAGAAGCTCGGAACCTGGATCAAGGCAGAAGCTGGTTTGAGCCTTGTCACCAAGATGTTCAGGTCGCCTAACCTGCTCTTGGATAATGACGGAATA
>Ga0209514_10002049_pt1 | contig 32301 bp, 31 predicted proteins | sample Subgrocontami58m_FD_187452 | JGI IMG/M metagenome (GOLD analysis project Ga0209514, IMG submission 187452) | Subsurface groundwater microbial communities from S. Glens Falls, New York, USA - GMW37 contaminated, 5.8 m (SPAdes) (version 3) | ecosystem: Environmental > Aquatic > Deep subsurface >...
TCGCGTTTCGCCATGCCGCTGATACTCATGATGCCGCTCAACGCGTAAGTGACGATCTCCTCGCTCTGGTACGCGCTGTACGGTCCGGTCTGGCCGAACGGCGTGATGGAGATCAGGATGAGGCCCGGGTTTTCCCGTGCCAGAGCCGCATAGTCCAAACCGAGCGAGGCCAGATAACCCGGTTCGAAACTCTCCACGACTATGTCCGACGTACGCGCCATTTGGCGCAGCAACTCCCGCCCGTCCGGGTCATCCAGATTGAGCCTGACGCCGCGCTTGTTGAGGTTCGCAAGCAGGAAAATCAGGCTCTTTTCCGGATGGGAATCGTTGCCGAAGTGCGGCGCCATGGAGCGGGCGGCGTCTCCCGCGGGAGGCTCCACCTTGACCACGTCCGCCCCGAAATCCGCGAGGATCTTCGCGCAAATCGGGCCCGCAAGCCCTTGACTCAGGTCAAGCACCTTCACATCGTCAAGCGTCGCAGGCAGCATGATCGTACGGCGGTGGTGTTCTATCGGTGGAACGATAACATAGCTGCGGACATAAAAGTTGACACCTTGGGCCTAGCGTGATGAAATCTTGCGCACACTCGCCTGCGTCCGAAAAATGTGCGGGGGGTGATCCTGTCTGGCACCCGTACCGGAAAACGCCGCATCTCAAGGAGACCTATCATGGCCAATCGATATCCGAAGATCGTCTTTACCGAAGAGGTGATGCGGGAAGGCATGCAGATCGAAAGTGCCTCCATTCCCATCGAGGACAAAGTCGAACTGCTTAACGCCCTGTCCGAGACCGGGCTGCAGAACATCGTGGTGGGTTCGTTCGTGAGTCCGAAGTACACGCCGCAGATGAAACGCATCGAGGAGGTGCTGATCAATTTCAAACCCAAACCCGGGGTGACGTACCTGGCCATGATTCCGAACGAGCGCGGCATGGAGCGCGCACGGGCGTTCTCGCCGCCGCTCACGCTCTCTCGCGGCAAGGGCCTCCCGCGCACCAGCTGTCATCAGTGCGACGTGTTCACGCGCCGCAACTACAACCGCTCGCAGATGAAGGAAATGGCCGGCTGGGCGAAGACCATCGCCACGGCGAAGGAAAAAGGCGCGACCGAGGCGGGTATCGGAACCAATGCGACGTTCGGCTCCAATTTCCTCGGCGATTTTTCGGTCGACATAACGATGAAGTTTCTGACCAAGCAGCATGAGTTATGGGATGCCGCCGGCATCAAGGTCACCCAGGTATCGGTCGGCGATCCGATGGGCTGGGTACACCCGGCCAAGGTCGAGGACATCTTTACCCGAGTCAAACGGATGTGGCCGGACGTTACCGACTTTCGTGCCCACCTGCACAACGCGCGCGGTATGGCGATCACGTCGACCTACGCCGCGATCAAGCTTCTCGATGATAAGGACACGCTGCATGTGGAGAGCACGCTGGGCGGCGTTGGCGGCTGTCCATATTGTGGCTGCGGGCAAGCGACCGGGATGATGCCCACGGAAGACTTCGTGCACATGCTCGAAGGCATGGGCATCGAAACCGGCGTCAACCTGGATAAGCTGATCGAGTGCTGCTGGCTGCTGGAGAGAATTCTCGGGCGTCAGGCGTGGGGTCATGTTTCGAGAGCGGGCCCGCGGCCGATGAAAAAAGAGCGCCTCTTTGACGCGAACGCGCCTTTCGTCGAAACCCTGGAGCAGGCCAAGCATTTCCTGTACGGGCCGAAACTCTACGCAGGTGGAATCAATCCCTGGACGGAGCCGATCACGAGTCCCTACCTCGAGCGGCTTGAGAAAGGCCAACCGATGTTCGAGGTGGATGGCAACTGGCCCTGGCAGGAAGCCTTCTTCCCGAAAGTGCGCGATGTGCGTGACGCGATCGCAGCCTCCGGGGAACCACAAAAGGTGGCTGCCGCATGAGCCAGTCCGCACCATCGAGCGAAAGCGCCCTGACCCCCGAAGTCAAGGGGGTCATCGGCGCGACCGGCGAGAAGATCGAGGCGAGCCTCCCGTGGGGGATCGAACGCGAGGGTTTGCGGATATTCACGCAGGCCATCATGGATCCCGACCCCCGCTACTGGGACGACGAGTTCGCCAAGACCACGAAGTTCGGTCATATCATCACCCCACCGATCTATTGCACCTACCTCGGCCGGCGTGCGCGGCCCGGCGCGGACGACCCGGTCACCCGGGCGTTCGCTGAAAATCCCAATTCCGATGGCATCGGAGGCGTACGCACCGCTGAGAGCCGCGGTGGACTGCCCGACGTTCCAACGCACCTCAAGCGCATCCTGAATGCCGGCAACGAGATCGAGCTGCGCCAGTATCCGAAACTCGGCGATCGCGTCTTCTCGCAGGCGAAGTACGCCGACATCCGGGAGCGCGTGGGAAAGGACGGTTCGCGCATGCTGATCGTGACCACGGAAAACATTTTCACCAACCAGAATGGCGAGGTGCTTTGCATACTGCGGGCCTCCCAGATCAGGCGTTGAGGGCCCAATGACAACCGCGCAGGAACTCAGGGAGAAGCAGCAGCTTTACTTCGACGATGTCGCGGTAGGTCAACAACTGCCGCCGCTCGTCATCGGTCCGCTCATGCCCACGCATCTGTTTCGCTGGAGCGCCGCGATCGAGAACTGGCATCGCATACACTACGACCAGAGCTTTGCCGTCTACCACGAGGGGCTGCCCAACATACTGGGGCAGGGTTCCTGGAAGCAAAGCATACTGCCGCGCTATCTGAAGGACCTGTGCCTGCCCGACGGATGGCCATGGAAGGTGTCCTTTCAGCACCGCGCCATGATCGTGCCCGGGGACACGCTGACGGTCTGGTCGGCAGTCACCAGGAAGTACGAAGAAGAGGGTCTCGGTTTCGTCGAACTCGACGTCGGCATGCGTCTTCAGCACGACACTGAGACGTGTCCCGGAAAGGCCACCATCGTGCTGCCGATTCGGAACGGCCGGGCGATTCCCTATCCTTTCGTTCCCCCGAAAAAACTCGTCAGCCAGTAAGAGGAAACAGCATGGGACGTTGGATTGCGATTGGAAGAGCGCCGGGCTGGGACGATTTGAAACGATTCGGCGCGGAGTTGAAGGCCACGAATCAGTGGCGGGTCGATCCGAAGACCACCATCACGAGCGTCTATGCGCTCGGCGACGGCCGCATGGTTGCGGAATGCCACGGCCCTGCGCAGGCGGATTTCGATGAATGGCTGCGCAAGAAAGGCTGGACCGTGGAAAGCGTAACGCCGATCCGGTTCGTCGCAAGAGGCGGCGACATCTGGAACGTCGGTTAGCCTGCGCGACATCGCCGGCCCCGGGCACGACGCTGAAGATCGTGCAACAGCCGTGGCTGCCGGAGAAATGGGATAAGGAAGCGGACGTAGTCGTCGTCGGATTCGGCGGCGCCGGCGCCGCGACCGCAATCACCGCACACGATCTCGGCGCCAGGGTGCTGATGCTCGAAAAGGCGCCGGCAGGCGAGGAAGGCGGCAATACCCGAATCGCAGGCCAGGGCTATCTGCAAATCTACGACGTCGACAAGGCGATCGCGTACCTCAATGCGCTGTGCGGGCGCTACTCCGTGCCGCAAGAAATGGTGCGTGCCTGGGCGGAGGAAGTGCGCGGGAACAACGACTGGGTCGCCGGCATCGGGGGCGATCCTCAGGAGCACCAGCACCAGCCGGAAGGCATTGAGTTTCCGGAACTTCCCGGCGCGGATTGCACCCACAAGTTCCACAACGGCGACGTCCTCGGCTACTCGAATACCTGGAAGTTCTTCGAAGCGGCGGTGAAAAGCCGGCCGATCGAAATTCTCTACGAGTCGCCGGGTCGCGAGTTGATTCAGGATGGCATCACCAGGGAAATACTCGGTGTACGGGCCGAACAGCGCGGCCAGCCGCTATACGTGAAAGCGCGCAAAGCCGTCGTGCTTACCTGCGGCGGCTTCGAGAATAACCAGGAAATGATCCGCAACTATCTGCCGGGCCTCGCCTACTGCTACACATCGGGCACCCCGCACAACAACGGCGACGGTATCAAGATGGCGCAGTTGGTCGGCGCGGACCTGTGGCATATGAATAACTTCGCAGGTCCTTCGCTGGCACTTAAGGTGCCGGAGTACAAGTCGACTTTCTCGATGACGCCGCTGCACTATACCCACGAGATGCCCGGCGGCATGATCGTCGTCGGCCCGGACGCGCACCGGTTCGTCAACGAGAAGTTGAAGCCCAAGCACGGCAAGATCAAGCGCAACGGTCAATGGTGCCAAATGCCGGCCCCTTGTCCGATGTTCATGGTGTTCGATCATGCGCTGTTTACCAGCGGCCCGCTGTACGACATGAAACCGGTCAGCGGCTGGGGGCGCATCATGGAGCGCTATGAATGGAGCAAGGACAACAGCGCCGAACTGCGGCGCGGCTGGATCAAACGTGCTGAAACGGTCGCCGGCCTGGCGGCGTCCAGCGGATTGAACCCGGGTGCGCTGGAGGAAAGTGTGCGGCACTGGAATCGCATTTGCGAGAGCGGCGAGGATCACGAGTTCGGCCGCAGCAAGATGCTGGTCCCGATCGGCAGGCCGCCCTTCTATTCGATTGAGCTATCTCCCTCGATGCTCAACACGCAAGGCGGACCGAGGCGTAACGAGCATGGGCAGATCGTGCGGCCGGACGGCACGCCGATACCGCGGCTGTACAGCGCCGGCGAGCTCGGCTCGATCTACAGCTACCTCTACCAGGGAACCGGGAACATCGGCGAATGCTTTGCTTTCGGCCGCATCAGCGCGCGCAATGCGGTCGCCGAATCACCCTGGTGACAGCAACAGATTCGTGAACGGTTTGCGGTTCTTCCACCGATAGGTGCGGAAATCGCGCTCGTCGGTCGATAGTATGCGACCATCGCCAAGGTGTTCGGCGAGGACGACCAGCGATGCGTCGGCCAGATCCATCGGCAAATCGGCGTAGTCTCTCATCAGGCGAAGCAACCGCGGTCCGTCGTCCGCGCCGAGGTCGTGGATGATAAACCCGCCGTCCAACCACCCCTGCATGAATGAGCGCTGGGCTGCAGTGCCAAGGTGGCGGAGTACCAAATGGCAGGTTTCGGTCACCACCGGCCAGGTCGTCACCAGCCCCTCTTCGAGGCGCCCGCGGGCGGTCTTGGCCGCTGCGTGGTGAGCATCGTTGCGATTGAGCAGCGCCAGCCAGAAGCCGGTGTCAGCGATTACCATGCTTTACGGCGAGGCTCTCCGTCAGCAGGCGCTTGTAATTGCGCGAAAGCTCGCGCGGCCCGCGCGCGCAGCCGACGAGCTTCTCCAACGCCTTGAGTCCTTCGCTGCCGCCGCCGGCAACCGACGCATGATAATGATCGATCGCATCGCGGATGACATCGGAGACCGACACTCCTGTCGCGCGCGCGAGCGAATCGAGCTTGCCTGCGCGTCCGGCGTCCAGGCGGGCATTGATGCGGTAAACCGCTGTCTTTTCGCGAGCGTTAGTTGTCATACGGTGTATGCTATAGGATGCCTGTTGCGCAGTCAAACGGCTCTCTGCCACCATGAGGTGCCAGAGCTGGCCAGGCAGGAAATGATGATTGGCGTTTGGGGTACAATGCTCAGGTGGAGGCAGGATGATGAAGTGTCGTACTACCACGGCGCGAGTATTGGTCGCGTGCTTGGTGATGGTCGTTTCCGGCTTCGCAGCCGCGCAGCAGCATTATCCAAGCAAGCCAATCCGGCTCATCGTCCCTTACCCTCCAGGCGGCAGCACCGACCCACTTGCCCGGCTTGCCGGCCCGAGGCTGACCGAAAGTTGGGGCCAGCCAGTGATCGTGGACAATCGGCCCGGCGGAAATACCGTGATCGGGACCGAAGCGGCGGCCAGGTCTGCGCCCGATGGCTATACCATTCTCTTGTTCTCCACTACGCAAGCCGTCCTCCCCAGCCTGAATCCCAACCTCCCCTACGACATTACCAAGGACTTCGTCGGCGTCGCTGCCCTGTCGAGCACACCCAACGTTCTGGTGGTTCACCCGTCGGTACCGGCGAAAACTCTGCGGGAGTTCATTGCCTTGGCCAAAGCCAGACCGGGACAACTCAGTTACGGCACATCGGGCATTGGCGGAGCAGTTCACCTGGCGAGCGAAATGTTCAACATCACCGCGGGTACCAGGATGCACCACATTCCCTACAAAGGATCGGGACCGGTCGTCACCGATCTGATCGGCGGTCAAATTCATCTGTCCTTCCAAACCCCGGTCGCCGTCATTCCCCATGTGCGAAGCGGCAGACTCAGGGGCATCGCTGTGGCCGGCGCGAACCGCTTGTCGGCGCTGCCGCAGGTGCCCACCTTCGCCGAAGGCGGTCTGCCGGGTTATGACTATAAGGCCTGGTTCGGGATTCTTGCGCCGACTGGTACACCGAGGGACGTGATCGACAAAATGTCTGCAGAACTCGCCAGGATCGTGAACCTGCCCGACACCAGGGAAAAGCTGATCAACCAGGGGATGGAACCCTTCGTACTCGCTCCTGACCAAGTGACTGCACTGATAAAAGCGGACGTGGCTAAGTATGCAAAGATCGTCAAGACGGCCAACATCAGAGTTGAGTAGAGCTTCCCGAGACCGCGCCGGTTGGAAACCAACCGGCAGCGCTGATCAAACGAAAGGGGTCTTGCCTTTTGCCTAGCGCCACTTTCAGCTCTTCTTCAGCTCGTCAAGCGCCCGTTCGAGAATGACCCGGTCGAGCTTGTCCTTGTCGCGCGAGGTCTGTTTGGTTTTGAGCAAGCCTTCGAGATTCAGGGTTCGCACGGGTATGTTTTCGAAGTCGATGGTTACCGCATAAGGCAGGAGCGATTCGTAAGTTTCCCCGCAGGCGGTGAACATCAGGTCGACCACAAAGGCATCGGCCACTCTGATGGTCTCGCCTTCGGTAAACCACTCGGGCATCAGGTCCTCGGACACCTTGTCCGGCAAAAGCAACAGCGCCTGCTTGACGCGATCCCCTTGTTCGCGCGTGGGCCGAAGCAGGACATCGATATCCGTGGTGCCACGCTGGTAACCCAGCGCGTGAAGGGCGTAGCCGCCGATGAGCAGGTAGTCGACGCCATGGTCGTTCAGGGCGCGCAGGAGGAGCTTCAGGTCATCGACGCTGGCAGGCCGAGCGGTGTTTTGCCCGGGACCGTTCATCAGCGCTGCCTGTCTTGAAACGACCGCTGCCGGACATTGGCCGCAATCGCCCGTGCGAGCGCTTCATCGCTATGGCGGTTCATCTCATCGTGAGTGGCGAACCGGTAAATTCCTTTCGCGATACCCGTGGTCGCCAGCGCAGCCAGTGCCTGGCCGGTGCGTTGGTGAATGCCAGCCAACCGCAGGGCATCCGCGCTGGGGTTGAATCCGGGTTGACTTTGACCTCGTTTGCCAATTTGACGCATAGGTCGATTATGAGGGCTGAATCGCTTTATTCCAAGTTCTTGACCTGCACTTTTTCTGCTGATCGACCAACATTCCGACATTTTCGGGCCTTCGACATTGCCAACGCGCAGTTGACCGGGATGCAGCGCCGGCCGATACTTGAAGTCGTACGGTTGCATTGCCTCGGATCCAATTCCCCGCCACTTGCGGCGTAGAGCAGATTGCCAATCCGCGGCAATATATTTTGGTGTTGATTCCTCGCGGCTTGCCGCGAGGTTGTTCATTTTCCTATTCTTCTCACGCTGACTTTCCTGGATATCCGGCTGCGACGGTGCCAATAAAATTCATAGAAATTGAATACAACCAGGATTTGAGGCCGCTCGAGACCGTACTGTCAGGCGTGAAGCGGCACGGCGACTTTTTCGTCAGCGGCGCGCTGGAGATGCCGATGCCAAAGGTGGACGTCGATGGCGTGGGAACGCTGTCGTTCCCCGTTCCCGAAGCACAGTTCGCGGCGATCGTGCGGCAACCATCACCATCGAAATCGGCCGCAAGGAACGTGCAGGTGTCGTTTTCGCGAAGGGCATAAGTGCCGATCGTACACTTACCTTGAAGGTGGTCTCTAATCGCCTGGGCGTCGAGAGGTGGAAAGGCCTGGTTCGGGCAATCCGAACATTTTGTCTGCGGCTTTCCGCAGATACCCCGTGCCCATTCATTTCGACAGGCTGGGGAGTACCCCTTCCTGCCCTTGGATGGATTTTCCCAGAGCTTCGGAAAAACTGATTCACGAGCGCGGAAAAGACTAAGGAAGAGATCGACCTTTTCGTCTGGTGTCTGTGGAGGGCTGGGCAGCGCGGGGAGACCCATGAGCGCAGGCAACTCGTCTGGTGAGCGCGTTGAAGATTGGAGGGTGGTAAGTTCGACGACAAGACGCTTTCGTTCTCCTTCAAGTTCTGAAAGTCGTGCTTCAATCTCGCTGATTCGTTGATTGCGGTTATTGGATCTATCCATTGCAGGCGTCGCTATTCATAAAGCATCGACACATTGTATCCCGAGCAACGCCAGGCCCCTGATCACCTGTGCCGCCACATCACGCACCCCGCCATGGCCAACGAGCGGCCAAATGTGAACCGCGCAGGGCAGGTCGTGCTCAAGCTGAAAACAGTCTTTTGCGACGGCACGACCCACCTCATGATGTCGCCGCTGGAATTCATGCAACGGCTCGCCGCACTCGTGCTGCGCTCGCGCCTGCATCTCATCCGTTTTCGTGGCGCGCCGGCGCGCATGAGTTGGCCGCGATTGCTCACGATAGGGCCTGAATTGCATTTGACAAACAGACCAGACCAGACCAGACTAGAAATAATTAGGAGGTCATAAGCCATGCAAATCACAAATATCTCGGAAGCTAAGAGCAGCCTTTCGTCGCTGATCGCGCAAGTTGAAAAGGGACATAAAGTCATCATCGGCAAAGCGGGCAAACCAGTCGCTATGCTCGTACCCTATCGGGCTGATACGACACCGCGCAAACTTGGCGGAACATGGACTGGCAAAGTCAAAATGGCCGACGATTTCGACGCCCTGCCACCCGAATTGGCTGAAGCGTTTTACGCCAAAGCAGCGCGATGATTTTGTTGCTGGATACCCATACCCTTATTTGGGCGCTTGAGGATAATCCAACCTTGTCTGCGGCTGCCAGAAACGCCATTGTCGACGGTAATAACATCGTATTCGTGAGCGCGGCTTCGGTGTGGGAAATTTCGATCAAAAAAGCGCTAGGCAAACTCGACGCACCCGACACGCTGCTTGAAGAAATCGAACGCCATCGATTTACGCCGCTGGAGATCGCGTTGGAACATGGCGATCGTGCAGGTAAATTGCCGCCGATACATCTTGACCCGTTCGACCGCATGCTCATCGCGCAGGCTCAATCGGAACAACTCACGCTCGTGACACGTGATCCGGAAATTCAGAGGTATCAGGTTCATTGCCTTGCAGCGTAAGCGGAATGGCTCGACAGTCAAGCAATAGGGTCAGGTCTTTTATTATCGTACGATGGTAAAAACCCTGACGAAATTCGAAATAACTAAAGCGGACGTGGCTAGACCTTCAGCACCTCATGGTCGGGGCTCGGCTCCAGTTCGCACGCATTGGCCGACATGCAGAGTAGGCTGTAGTAGCCGATCGTCCCGGTGAGCTCGATGAACTGCTCGTTGCCGAAACGCTTCAGGAGCGCCTGCGCCGTCGCATCGGCGACCCGGTGCTTCTGCAGCAGGTCGCGCGTGAAACCGATGATCTGGGCGTCCTCCGCCGGTACGCCCCGGGAGTGTTGCTCCCGGATCGCGGTGATGGTCGATTCCGGCACCCCCAGTTTGCGGGCGGAGCCCGTCTGGGCTCCCCACACATAGAGCGTCTCGAACTCGCGTGCGACCACCATGGCGGCGAGCACGCGCACGCGCATGTCGAGTTTGCCCTCGAAACGCACGTAACCGCCCAGGTTCACCAGGTGGCCGGCCAGCGCCGGGCAATGCATGAGAATCGTGAAAGGTCCGCGGATTCCGCCGCGGCTCGCTATGACGGCGTCCGCTATCGCGTGGTCCGCGGGGGACACCTGATCCTTGCTCGTAATGGAAGCCAGCCTTGCCATGATTGCGCTCCTTTGGGTTAGGGTGGGAATTCGCAAATCATAGCGTGAACGGGCATCACTGTGCACTCTTAGTCGAAGGCATCGACCCGCGCGCGCATCCCCAAAGCGCCCGGATCGCGATTGACGGACGCAAAAATCGTGTGGCATGATGCAATCCTCTTCGGGGGCCGAGGTCCCGGTCGCCGCGCTCACCAACCATCAGGAGGGCTTCCATGGGAACTACCGAAACGCTGGCGCGCTGGATCGTCGCCACCAAGTATGATGAGATCCCGGCCGCGGCAATCGAGCAAGCCAAGAAGTCGATACTGGATTACATAGGCACCGCAACCTACGGCACAACGACCCCGCTCGGGAAGATCATTCTCGAGTTCACCCGCGAGCAAGGCGGTAATCCGCAGGCACGCGTCATCGCGACCAATATCCGCACCGCGAGTACCGCGGCTGCGTTCGCTAATGGAGCGGCGGGCCATGCCGAGGACTTCGATGACCTGGGGGGTGTTGGCGGGCATCCCGCGACGGTCCTTACGCCTACCGTACTTGCGCTCGCAGACGAGTTGCACCTGTCCGGCCGCGATGTACTCACGGCATGGGTTGTTGGATATGAAATCGGCACTCGCTTGAGCGCCAACGTACAGACGGATCGGGATTGGCACCCCACCGCCATTTACGGAACGATGGCCGCTGCGGCTGCAGCCGGCAAACTGCTAAAGCTGGACGTGCAAAGCACTCGCATGGCCCTGGGAATCGCGGGTTCCGAGGCCGGAGGCTTGCGGCGCAACTTCGGCACCATGACCAAGCCGTTCCATCCTGGGCAGGTGGCGCGTAACGGCATTATCGCGGCCAAGCTGGCCGCTAAAGGCTTTACGGCAGACCCGGACATCATCGAAGGCCGCCAAGGTTACGCCGATAATTTTGGCGGCGCGAAGTGCAACATTCCAGCCATAACCAAGTTTCTTGGCAAGGTCTACTTCCTCGAAGAGGAAGGCACGCGCATCAAGCCGTGGCCCTGCTGCGGCGGCAATCACCAGACCCTGACCGGCTTGCTCGCGCTGTGCAAGGAGCAGAAGCTCAAGGCCGGCGAGATCGAACAGGTTGAACATATCGGCCCCAACATTCCGTGCACGGGCGCGTTGTTGCGTTCAACGGTAACCCAGGGACTGGAAGGCAAGTTCACGCTTGCATACAACATTTCCGCGGCGATCATCGACGGCAAGGTTGATTACGAGACCTATACCGACAAGCGGGCGGCAAAAGGCGACCTGCAGGCGTTCATGGCGCGGGTGAAAGTCCGCCGCAGCGACGACGTGGCATTGCGCCGTCCACACATCGCCGACGGCAATCCGGAAGCCCGGCTGGTGGTGAAAATGCGCGATGGCCGCGTACACGATCTGGTGCTCGGGACGGCCATGCATCTGACGGGCGATGCGGTGCTCGACAAGTTTCGCGCCAATGCCGGGGCTACTCTCGGCCGCGAGCGCGTTGCACTTACGATCGACCTTGTGCAGCGCCTGGAAAAATTGAAAGACGTAGCCGAGTTGATGGATGCGGTTACCACCGCTGAAACCAAGCAAGCCAAGCGCAGCGCACGCGATAAAGTTCTCGTCGGAGCATAGCAGGCCGGAGAGGCCGGCCAACCGCGGTCATTTGTCGAGCCACACGTTTTCCATTCGAAGATTGCTGTACTGGTTGTTCATGCTCGGCACGTAACCCTTGACATAAGGGCGCCGGCAGTAGGGAAGGGCGGCAAAGGTGATCGTCGGCCGCACCACGTCCATCTGCAGTTTCCGGTCGATCTCCTTGACGAGCTGCTTGCGCGCGGCCTGGTCGACCATCGCCGACTGCTGGTCGAACAACGCCTCCATCTCCTTGTTGCAATAGCCGTCCACATTATTGCGCGAGTTGCAGGAGAAACTTTCGTAGAACGCCACATCCGGGTCGTCCATGGCCTGCCCGCGGGAGCGCACCCCCACGGTATAGCCGCGCTTGGCGACGACGTTGGTCCAGATCGCGGTATCGATGGTTTTCATCTCACCCTTCACGTAGATCTTGGCGAGGTGATCCAGTATCAATACCGACGTGTCACGATACCTCGCCACGTCTCGCGTGCTCAACACGAGACTCAGAGGCTTGTCCGGACCATACCCTGCCTCCCGCATGAGCTTGCGCGCTTCTTCCCGCCGCTTCTCGAGGTCCTGCCCGTAGCCCGGAATCGACGCCAGTTCCGCCTTATCGAGCCCCCACGCGCCTTCCGGTGGCGGCATCAATTCGCCACCGAGGCGGTCCAGCCCGGCGCCCTTGACCTTCACGACGGCATCGCGGTCAATAGCAAGCGCCATGGCTCGTCGAACGCGCACGTCGTTGAATGGCGCCACGGAGCGGTTGATGATCAACTGGGTGTACGCATAGCTCAGGCCAACCTCGCAGATCGCGTCAGGCAGCTTCGCCTTGACTTCGGCGAGCAGGGTCGCGCTCGGCGTGTACAGGTCGGTATCACCCGCGACGAATGCGAGGTTACGCGTACTGGGGGACGAAATGATAGGCATATCGATGCCGTCGAGGTAGGGCCGCCCGGGTTTGAAGTAGTTTGGATTTCGCACCAGGCGAATCATCTTTCCCTGCTCGAAGGAACTCACCATGAACGGGCCGGTGCCAATCGGCTTCTGGCGCATCTGCCGCCCGTCGACGTGGCAGGGGTAGACCGGCGACCAGCCGCCTGCAAAGAAGGAAAGAAAGGACGGTTGAGGCCGGGCCAGACGAAAGCTCACCTGGTCGTCGCCCTCCACGACGATCTCCTGCAGGTTTGAAAACCACGCCTTGCGCGGGCTCTTGCGCCAGCCCGCGTCGCGCTTCTCGGTGACGGCATCCCAGGTGCATTTGACATCGGCGGCCGTGAAAGGCTTGCCGTCGTGCCATTTCACTCCGCGGCGAAGCTTGAACGTCAGCGTCTTGTGGTCCGCGCTCCACGACCAGCTCGTCGCGAGATCGGGCACGATAGCCTCCGGCCGGCTGAGGCTCTTGGTTGGATCAAAGTCGACCAGATTGTTGAACACCGGAACAAACGGTGTGGTCACTACGTTCGAGCCTTCTTCGTGGGGAGACGCGCTGGGCGGGTTTTCATCGTTTGCCCGCCTCAGCACGCCGCCCGGTTTCTGCGCAACGGCTGCAGTTGCAAGCGCCATGATTACGATCAGCATCAGCGACCTGGCAAGTGTATGCGTGCGTTTCATTGCTCTTCTCCCTCCAGCAGTCTTAGTCAGCTTTGATGTTCGCCGCCTTGATGACTTCGGCGAATCTGACGGTATCCGATCTGAGCAGCGCGGCGAACTGCTCGGGCGTGGAACTGAAAGGCAACATGCCCAGACTGGCCAGAGTCTCTACGGTGTCGGGCATGGCCAGTATCTGGGTGATCTCCGCCGCCAGCTTATCGATGATCGCCTTGGGCGTAGCGAGCGGCGCAAGCACTCCGTGCCACGACTTCACGTAAAAGTCCGGCAGGCCGGATTCAGTAAAGGTTGGCACATTGGGCAACGCCGCCATGCGGTTCTCGCCGGTGACCGCGATGGCCTTGAGTCTTCCGCCTTTTACGTATGGCACTATGCTGCTGGGGCTGTTGAAGAACATCTGCACCTGGCCGGCCATCAGATCGATGACAGCCGGCCCGCCGCCTTTGTAGGGAACGTGCTGCATCTTGATCCCGGTCCGCATGGCGAGCAATTCCGCGGACAGGTGGTTGCCGCTGCCCTTGGCCGACGAGGCGTAATTGAGTTGACCGGGTTTCGCCTTCGCCAATGCAATGAATTCCTGCAAGGTGTTGGCCGGCAAAGACGGATGAACCACCAGGACGTAGTCGCTGCTATCGATGGTGGTAACCGCAGCGAAGTCGTTGACCGCGTCGTACGGCGTGGGCATCAGCAACGGCGTGATGATGTGGGTACTGGAGGTCACCATGATCGTGTAGCCATCGGGCGGAGCCTTGAGCAAGGCTGAGGCGCCGATGATGGTGCTCGCTCCGCCGCGGTTGTCCACGATGGTTTGCACGCCGAGCGTATCCGTCAACTTCTTGCCGACGAGCCGGCCCAGGATGTCGTTACTTGCGCCAGGCGGGAAGGGGATGATGATGCGGATAGGCTTGTTGGGATAAGCTTGCTGGGCGGCTGCCGGGCCGGCCGGCGCGATCAGCATACCCACGATCAATATCTGCAAAGCAGCGGCAAGCATCTGCATCATCGCATCTCCAGGAATTGATGCTACCCAATCAACATTGAAGCCTACATGCCCGCCCCCGGTTTGCCAATCAGAAATTTTATGTTTTTTCGCGGTTTCCCGTGGTTGCGAAGTGGCGCCAGGATGTGGAGAGGTGGCATAATTCCTTCATACTACGAATTCGCCGCCTACACATGGCCAACATCAGGGAGGTCTGAGTATGCACTTTGCATACACGCCGGAGCAAGAGGCGCTGCGGCAAGAAGTGCGCGCCTTTATCGCCAGGGAAATGACTCCTGATGTCCTCGCGGAGATGGAGGAGCACAACGAGGGCCGTCCATTCCACCGCACGGCCTGTCGCACGCCGCACGTGAGCGCGCTGTTTCAGAAGATTGCCGACCGGGGCTGGGTGGGCATCAGCTACCCGAAAGAGTACGGCGGGCAGGGAGGGGACCGCATCACCCAGTACATCGTGGAGGAGGAATTGTATCGGGCCAACATCACCGTGTCGCTCGGCGGCAGCGGTGCGCCGGCGATCATGGCTGCCGGCACGGCGGAACAAAAGCGTTACTACATCCCTAAGCTGATCACGGGCGAATTCATGTTTGCCCAGGGATTCACCGAGCCCCGCGGAGGCGCCGACCTGGCCTCGCTGCAATGCCAGGCGGTCCGTGACGGCGACTACTACGTCATCAACGGGCAGAAGATCTACACCTCCAACGCCGAGTCCGCCACGCACATCTACCTGATGGCGAGGACCAACAAGGACGCACCCAAGCACGAGGGGATCTCGATCTTCTTGATCCCGATGGACACACCCGGCATCACCGTGCGCCCGTTGTGGACCATCCAGAACAACCCGCGGGCGCCCCAGACGACGACCTATGGTCATGCGAGAACCAACGAGACGTTCTACGACAACGTGCGGGTGCACAAGTCAATGCTGTTGGGTGAAGAGAACAAGGGCTGGCGCGTCGGCTCGATGGGCCTGAACCTCGACCGGGTCGGTGCCGCGCGCTATCTGATTTCGGTGCGGCGCGACGAGGACATCATCAACTGGATCAAGAATAGCCGTGAACTGGGCGACTACTGCCCGGCGAATGAACCGGCAATCCGGGACAAGGTCGCGGAACTATGGATCGAAGCTCAAGTCTGCCGGCTGATGACGATGCGCAGCATGTCGATCGTCGAGCGCGGCGGCAAATTCAGCTACGAGGGCTCAGCCGAAAAGGTATGGGCTCCCGAGCATGGGGTGAGGACCAGTGAGGCGATCACACAGATGCTCGGGCCTTATGGCCAGTTGCTGAACGGCTCGCCGCGTGCGATCAGGAACGGGCTATTTGCACACAACCTGATGGGTGCTTTCCAGTCCGGGATCAACCACGGCAGCGTACAGGTCATGCGCGATCAGGTTGCCCGGCGCGGCCTGGATATGCCGCGCGCAAAGCGTTAACCTATCAAGCGGTTATCGCGGCACGAATAGGGCATCTCGCGATAATATCTGTGCATTTGCACCTGACAGGAACGAATCCGATGAAGTCTTATGCCCTTGGGTTGCGAGTCTCCAGCTGCGTGGTATTGATCGGTCTTGCCGGCGGCGTCCTTGCGCAGCAGGATTATCCGAATAAGCCGATCCGCTACATCGTTCCCTACTCTCCAGGCGGGAGTACAACGTGGACCTCGCGGTTGGTCGGTCAGCGGCTGACCGAAGCCTGGGGCCAGCAGGTGCTCATCGATAACCGGCCCGGCGCCGATACGGTCATCGGCACGGAGGCCGCGGTGAGATCACGGCCGGACGGCTATACCCTCGTGTACATCGGCAGCGCGCTCGCCTCGAACCACACGCTGATGAAGACGCCTTATGACGCGCGAAAAGACATTACACCGATCGCGACCGTGTCCAGTTACGAGAACCTGCTGGCTGTCCATCCGTCCCTGCCCGTCACTACGTTGAAACAGCTGATCGCGCTGGCGAAGGCGCGGCCGGGGGAGCTCAACTACGCCACCTCGAGCCACGGAGGATCCACGCACCTTGCGGTCGTACTGTTCAATAGTGTCGCGGGCATCACGACGCAGCAAATCAACTATAAGGGGGGTGGGCCGGCGGTGGTGGATCTGATAGCTGGCGAGGTCCAATTCATTATGGCCGTTCCCGTCAACATCATCGCGCATGTCAAGAGCGGCAGATTGCGGGCAATCGCCATTTCCGGAGACAAGCGCATGTCGGCGCTTCCCGACGTGCCCAGCTTCGCCGAGGCCGGCCTTCCGAGCGTCACGTTACAAACCTGGCAAGGCGTTGGGGCGCCCGCCGGCACCCCAAAGATCATCATCGACAGAATATCGGCCGAAGTCGCGAAGCTTGTGGCTATGCCGGAGACCAGGGAAAAGCTGGATATCCAGGGATTCGTACCCTACTACAACAACCCTGAGCAAACGGCCGCGCTTCTAAATGCGGACATCATCAGATTCGCCAAGATCATCAAGGACGCCAATATCAAGACTGATTGATTGTTCCCGTACCCGCAGTATCGAACCCGAACGCCTTCCAGCCGCAACGCCTGCTGCTGTGTTGCCGGCAACGTCATCACGAAACCGCCTTGAGCTGCGCAGGTGCGGCGGCCGCCCTGGCAGCCTTCTCCTTGTACCCGGGCGCCTCGGCGCGCATGAAACTCGTGATCGGTTCCTGCCACGGCGAGTGCGCGCCTTCGTACGCTTTCGGCCCGAGTATGAAATGCTTTGCCTGCTGCAACGTTTCGATATGCGGCATGTCCATCGGATACAGGCGATTGAAGTGCGGCCTCGGTCCGGCCTTGGAGACAAAGCCGTAGAGCGAATGGCCAACAACCTCTTCGGCGAGCCAGACTGCCTCGACGAGCTTGTACAGATCGACGCCCGTGTGGATACCCATCTCTTCGAGCATGTGCATCAGGTCTTCGGTGGCGATCATCATGGCAGCGCGTCCGTTGCCGCAATACGGGCAACCCGCCATTCCGCCGATGCTCGACTGGAGACGCAGCGTATCGTTGCCATCGAGCACGCGCAGTGCGGCATAAATGGAAGCGAGCGCAACACCGCGAGTGTTGTGCAAATGCAGGTTGAAGTCCTTGATCGAGGGCCAGCGCTCCTTGATGCCGATTAGCGTGCGCTCGACCTGATGCGGCATGCACCAGCCGGTTGCATCCGCCATGCCGATCTTGGTGACCTTGATGCCGGCTTGATCCCACATCTGGTACATGCGATCGAACATCAGCATGTGCTGTTCGAAAGGAACCTCGCCGATCCAGTTGGATCCCCAGACATTGCTGATGGACATGCCCGCTTCAGTCGCTCCCTTCGCCAATGCCTTCTCAATCTGCTTCGGCCATGTGGCCATCTGCTGCGCCTGCGTGCGATTGGTATTGCGTTGGGCAAAGACGTCGCACATGTCGACGCGGGTGGAGAGCTCGTGCGCGCGGGGACTCAGCGGCGGCGTATAGGCCTTCGCGCGCTCGACGCCCTTATCGTTCAACGCCGTGTAGGTGTAGCGCACGCCCGGTTTGGGCGTGAAGCCCTGCAAGAGCTCGTCCACCTTGGCCATTTGCGGCGTATATTTGGGACTGACGAAGGAACCGACGTTGATCTCCCTCAGTCCTGTCTCGGACAGGGCATTGAGCAGACGAATCTTTGCTGCGACTGGGATATCGGCACTCTCGATCTGCAAACCGTCGCGCATGCCTTCTTCGGTGTGAACAATCTTTGGATAGCCGGCCATAGTAGGCTCCTTGGTGTGAACTGCACTCAGAGATGGAATTAATCCGTGTTTCTGACTTCGATGATCCGTGCAACACAATCTGCAACGCCGAGGGTCCTCCCGCCCCGCATCGATGGGCACTGTCTGCCCTTATTGTTCGCAAGCGGGAGAATGAAGCTCAAGAATAGCACAAGGAGTTTGTCGGCGTTAAGTCCGACCAGCTCCTAGTGGGTGCGATAGGCGGCGAATTTTCGTGTAAGAAACTCGCAATCCGATGCCGGCTGGGCCTGCGTGTCGTTCCAGCTCCTTCCGGCATCTGGCCGTGCCTGGAAAGCAGTCGCTCAATGCTACCAGCTACAGTCCGTAGTAGGACTAGCTTCCCGAGCGCCATGACCGGGACGTCGACCAGAACGCCGACCAAAAAACGTGAATCGTCACGCCGTTGACGGTTCGCTAAGCGAACGATAGAGTGCCGGTTGGTGAAATATTACGTTTGAAATGACTATCCTTCGGGGAGTCCACTATACCGCAGTAAAATCGGGATACTTGTGCGATGATGACCGCTGCGCCGCTCCCCCTGATCTGCGTGTCCGCCAACTCCCGGCAGCCGGACGACCGGCGGCGGCTGCCGATGTACGCCACCGCCGAGCACTACGTCCAGTCCCTCCTGAAGATGGTGGACTGCATCCCCGTGCTGATGCCGCCCGTGGGCGGGGCGGTGGACGCGGTCGAGCTCGTGTCCCACATGGATGGCTTCCTGTTGACCGGCGGGCTGGCAAACGTCGAGCCGCATCACTACGACGGATCGCCGTTTCCCGACGATGAGCCCATTGACCCAGGCCGCGACGCGCTTGTCCTGCCGCTGGTGCGAGCCTGCCTCGCCGCGCGCGTGCCGGTGTTTGGCATCTGCCGCGGCATCCAGGAGATCAACGTGGCGCTGGGCGGCTCGCTGCATTATCGCATCCATCACCTGCCGGGCAAGAACGACCACCGCAGGCCGCAAAGCGAGGATGTCACACACGAAGAAATCTACCGGCTGAAACACATGGTAAGACTGGCACCGGGCGGACTGTTTCAGTCCCTGGTCGGGCGGGACGAGATGATGGTCAACTCGCTGCACGGGCAGGGCGTGGATCGCCTGGGCGAGGGCTTGGTCGTGGAGGCGATGTCCCCGGACGGCGTGATCGAAGGCCTGCGCTACGACGACGAGACGCAGTTCATCGTCGGCGTGCAGTGGCATGCCGAATGGCAACCCGAGGAGCACGCGCTTGCGGGCGCGCTGTACACCGCCTTCGGCGAGGCGGCGCGTGTGCGCGCGACGCGCCGCGGCTTAGGGGTCTGTCCCCCACATGCTGACTAGCCACCAGATCGAATCCCTTGTCGCTAGCATCGAGCCCGGCCTGATCGCGCTGCGCCGGCGCATCCACGAGCATCCCGAGCTCGCGTTCGAGGAACACGAAACGGCGCGCGCCGTTTCAGACTATCTCTCCGCGCTGGACCTTCCGCACCGGACGGGCGTCGGCAAGACTGGCGTGGTCGCCATGATCGAGGGCGGCGGGGCCGGGCCAACGGTGGGCGTGCGTGCTGACATGGACGCGCTGCCGATTGAGGAGGCGAGCGGCGTGCCGTTCGCATCGCGGGTGCCCGGAAGGATGCACGCTTGCGGCCACGACGTGCACACCGTCATCGCGCTCGGCGTGGCTCACGTGCTTGCGGGCGCGCGCACTACGCTGCCGGGCCGGGTGAAGCTCATCTTCCAGCCCGCAGAGGAGACGCTCTCCGGCGCCGCTGCGATGATCGCCGACGGGGTGCTCGATGACCCCGCGATGGATGCGATCATCGGCTTTCATAACTCGCCGCGGCTGGAGACGGGGCTGCTTGAGTACGCCGAGGGCACCGGCCACGCTTCTTCCGCCGCGTTCGACATCGTGCTCAGGGGCCGGACCGGGCATGCGGCCCATCCGCATGTCGGGATCGATGCGATCGTGGGCGCGGCGCAGCTCGTCACGCAGCTCCAGACGATCGTCAGCCGCGAAATTGCCCCGACGCTGCCGGCGGTCGTGACCATCGGCCAGATCGCGGGTGGCACGGCGCGCAATGTCATCGCGGACCGAGTCACCATCAAGGGCACGGCACGAACGCGCGACGCGCTGGTGGAAAAACACGTGGAAGAGGCGCTCCGCCGCATGGTGGCCGGCGTGGCGGCGAGCCTGCGGCTCGAATACGAAATCGACTGGGTGAGGCAGACGCCGGTCACGAGGTACGACCCGCGGGTCGTCGCGCGCATGGTCGAAGCGGCGCGCGAGGTCGTGGGCGCCGACAAGGTGGTCAACATTAGCGAGCTGACGATGGGGAGCGAAGATTTCGCGTGGTTCGCCGAGCGCGTGCCGGCGGCGCATCTGCGGATCGGCTCGCGCATCGAGGGGGTGGACACCGCCATTCACCGCGCCGACTACCAGTGCAACGAGCGGGCGATCGGAATCGGCGTGCGGGCGGTGACGCGCGTGGTGTTGAGCTTGCTCGAGCAGCGGCTCGGGTAATCGACCCGCCCACCGCGTAGCCCCTCATGCAGCCCCGTTCATCGCCTGCCACAGCTTCGCCGGTGTGAGCGGCATGTCCAGGTCCTTGATGCCCAGCGGGCGCACCGCGTCGAGCACCGCGCCGACCAGCACCGGAATCGAAGCGGTGCAGCCGGATTCGCCGACGCCCTTCACCCCAAGCGGGCTGACCTTGCTCTCGGTGGGATGCTCCGCCCCGCGAATCTCGGGGATCAGGCCCGCGCGCGGCATGTAGTAGTCCATGAAGGTCGCCGTCAGCGGTTGTCCTGTCTCCGGATCGTAAATCACCTTCTCGCCGAAGACCTGGCCCGCGCCCTGCACGACGCCGCCGTGCAGTTGCCCTTCGACGACGCTGTGGTTGATGACGACGCCGATGTCGTCCACCGCGCAATACGACACGACCTTGGTTTCGCCGGTCTCCGGATCGACCTCGACTTCGGCGATGTGACAGCCGTTCGGATACGTCGAGCCGAACTTGCCCTCCGCCATGACGCTCAGCGTCTTCTCTTTCGCCAGATCGGCGAGCTTCACCGCCCGGCGCGATTCACCGGTGCGGAACACGCCTCGCGCGTATTCCACCTGCGAGGGTTCGACATCCAGTTCCAGCGCCGCGAGCGCCTTGCCCTCTTCGACGAGCTTCTTCGCCGCGAGGTGGCACACGCTGCCCGCGCCGACGGTGCTGCGCGAGCCGCCGGTGCCGTTCCCCTTGAGCTTCGTGCCGGGAGCGCACTGCACGATCTTCACCCGCCCGATCGGGATTTCCAGCGCATCCGCGACGATCTGTGCGAACGTCGTCTCGTGACTCTGTCCCTGCGACTTGGCGACCATGAACGCGGAGACCGTGCCGCTCGCGTCGAGCTGAATCTCGACCTCGTCCTGCGGGGCGTTACCGAGGCCGGTATTCTCGATGACCGTCGATATGCCGATGCCGCGAAGCTTCCCGGCCTCTTTCGATTTGGCACGCCGCTCCGGGAAACCCCTCCAGTCGGCGAGCGTGAGCGCCTTTTCAAGCACGCCCGGCAGGTCGGCGATCTCGTAGGTGCCGCCGGTCGGCGAGGTGTAGGGGAAGGCCGACGGGGGAATGAAGTTGCGCCGGCGCAGCTCGGCCGAATCAACGTTAAGCTCCGCGGCGGCCTGGTTGACGAGGCGCTCGACGGCGTACGCGATATCCGGCCGTCCGGCGCCGCGATAGGCGCCGATGGGCGTCGTATTCGTCACCGGAATGCGATACGTCGCGTAGAGTGCCGGGATTTTGTAAACGCCCGTCATGCAGTTCGTCGTATTGCGGATGTGCCCCTGCGCGCCTGGCGAGAGGTACGCGCCCAGGTCGACGATCCAGTCGATGCGCATCGCCAGGAACTTCCCGTCCGCGTTGAGCGCGAGCTGGCCGTGCGCGATCATGTTGCGGCCGTGCGTGTCGGTCAGCAGGCCTTCCATGCGCGTGGCGGTCCACTTTACCGGTGCGCCCAGCGTCTTCGCGGCGATCATGAGCGCCGCGTATTCCGGATAGGCGCCCGAACGCTGGCCGAAGCCGCCGCCGACGTCTCCCACCTCGAATACGAGCTTCTCCGGCGGCACTTTCGTGTAATTCGAGAGCTGCGAGCGCACCGTGGTGATGCCCTGCATCGGGGAGTGGATCCGATAGGTTTCGGTCGCCGCATCGTAGGCGACGAGGTACGCCCGCGGCTCCATGGGATTCGGCGCCACACGCGTCGATATCACATTGGCGCGGGTGATGTGCGCCGCGGCCGCAAATGCCGCTTCGACGGCCTTTTCGTCGCCGATCTCGGACTCCCAAGCGAGGTTGCCGGGCACTTCGTCGGACAGTTGCGGCGCGCCGGCAGCGAGCGCGCCTTCCGGATCGGTGACGCTCGGGAGGTCGCGGTACTCGACTTCCACGAGGTCGGCAGCGTCCTGCGCGGCGGCCGCGCTGTCGGCCACGACCAGTGCGACGGCTTCGCCGACGAAACGCACCTTCCCGTGAGCGAGCACCGGCCGCTGCGGCGACCTCGCCTTCATGCCGTTCTTGCCGATGAACGCCATGGTATGCGGCGCCTTGACGTAGCCGGCGCGCACCGCGTCTTCACCCGTGAACACGTGCTTCACGCCGGGGACGGCGAGCGCGTTCTTCGTGTCCACCGCGACGATCTCCGCGTGCGCGCGGTCGGCGCGCACGAAATGCCCGTAGAGCTGGCCGGGCGCGTTCCAGTCCGAGGCGTACCTGCCGGCGCCCGTGATGAGGCGTAGGTCTTCCACGCGGCGGCCGTCGTGATGGTGGTGGTGGGTTTCGTTACTCATGGCGTTTCTTGCTCCTCCGGGTTTTCGCACATACTGCGAGTTTAGAACACGGGAGGCAACATGGGTATAGAGCGCGTTTCGAGCGCGAAAGGCGCCAGCTTCAGCAAGGCGGTCGTTCTACAGTCCGTAGTAGGACTGGCTTCCCGAGCGCCATGACTGGGACGTCGACCTAAAACGCCGGCCAAAACAAAGTTGCGCTGGCCGGCCGCACTGCGCTACATTGAAACTGGGTACAATTGAAGTGTGGGACTAACAACACGGGCGGACGACAATGCCAATCAATTCAGATGAAGGGATTCGCGAAGTACTCAGTAGCACCAGGACGATTGCTCTGGTGGGAGCGAGTCCGAACCCGGAACGGGCCAGCCACGCGGTCATGCACTACATGCTGGACCGCGGCTATCGCGTGATCCCGGTCAATCCGAACGCAAAGGAGATTCTCGGGCAGAAGGTCGTGGCCTCGCTGAAGGATATCCAGGAGCCGGTCGATATGGTGGACGTTTTCCGCATCTCGGAGGCGGCGGGGCCGCTGTGCGACGAGGCGATCGCGATCGGCGCCAAGTCGGTGTGGCTGCAGCTTGGCGTGATCAATGAAGAGGGCGCCAAGCGAGCCGAGGCGGCCGGGTTGAAGGTCATCATGGATCGCTGCCCCGCGATCGACATGCCGCGCTTGGGCATGGGACCCCCGAACCCGCACAAACCCAAGCGCGCCAGCAAGCCAGGTATAAATTGAGGCTGCTCGCGACCGCGTGCGCCGCGTGCGCCGCAACGATGTTCGGCTGGGGAATCGGCGTACAGGCGCAATCGGACTTTCCGAATCGCTCCGTGCGCATGATCAATCCTTACACGCCTGGCGGGTCAGTCGATCTGGTGGGGCGCGCGCTCGCCGCCGGCCTCTCCGAAATCTGGGGCCACCAGGTCATCGTGGACAATCGCCCGGGCGCGGGCACCATGATCGGCACCGAGATCGTCGTGCGGGCAGAGCCTGACGGCTACACCATGCTCTGCACCAGCTCGACCATAGCGATACTGTCGAGCATGTACAAGAACATGCGTTTCGATCCGGCACGCGATTTGAGTGCGGTCGCTCTCGCCGCCGTCAGCCCATTCATGCTGGTCGTCAATTCCGGTTTGCCGGCGAGGTCGGTGCAAGAGTTGATCGCGCTGGCCAAGGCGCAGCCAGGACAGATCACGGGCGCCTCCTCGGGAGTCGGCACCACCAACCATTTGACCCTCGAGATGTTCAAAGCGATGTCGCGCATCGACCTTCTGCACGTGCCCTACAAGGGCGGGGCACCGGCGATCTCGGATCTCGCAGGTGGACAGGTCAAAGTGCACTTCAACACGCCGGGCACGTTGATGCCGCTCGTGACGGCAGGCAAACTGCGAGCGCTCGCAATGACGAGCGCAAAGCGCGCCGACTTTGCGCCTGATTTGCCCACGGTCGCCGAATCCGGAGTGCCCGGGTTCGAGGCGACTGTCTGGTACGGAATCTACGGTCCCAAAACGCTGCCTCGCCGGTTCCTGCAGCGCTGGACCGAAGCCATCAACCGGTACATGAAGACGCCCCAGGCTCAAGCGCACTGGCGTCGCGCCTATATGATCGGCGGCGGCGGCACTTCGGGCGAATTCACGGACTTTCACAAGCGCGAAACCGGGCGCTGGAGTGCCGTGGTCAAGGCCGCCGGCATCGAGCCTCAATAGTCGCTTATGGCTGGTGCGTTATGCCGGCCTCTTTGATGATCTTGGCGTAGCTGGCGATCTCTACCTTGATTACCGCGGTGGTCTGCTCGGGCGTCGAGACGAAGGGTTCCGCGCCTTGTTTGGCCATGAATTCCTGAGTGCCAGGCATGGCCAGAATGGCGGCCACCTCGCTGGCGATTCTGCCGATCACCGGGCGCGGTGTCCTCGCAGGTGCAATGATCCCGGTCACGCTCGTCCAGCCGAAATTTGGAAGACCCGCTTCGCTGAAGGTAGGCACTTCGGTCAGGGCTGGCAGGCGCGCCTGCCCGGTGACCGCGATCGCTTTCAGTTTACCCGCATTGATCATGGGGATCACAGTGATCGGGACCTGGAAGGATATCTCCACCCGGCCGGCGAGCAGGTCGATGGTAGCCGGGCCCGATCCCTTGTAGGGGATGTGTATGATTCTAGTTCCGGTCACTTGGTTGAAAAGCACGCCCGACAAATGAACATTGGTGCCTACACCAGACGAGGCGAAGTTGAGTTCCCCCGGCCTGGACTTGGCCAGCGCGATGAACTCCTGCAGGTTGTTGGCCGGTACCGATGGATGGAGCACGAGTACGATCCGCGTCTTCCCGAGAGTCGTCACGCCGACAAAGTCCCTGGACGTGTCGAAGGGGAGATCGGCAAACAGGCTGGGAAGGCTGAAAAATGCCCCACCCAACCACCCGATCGTATGGCCGTCAGGGGCGGCCTTGGCCAGCAAATCAGTACCGATGATGGTGTTGCCCCCCGGGCGGTTGTCCACGACCACCGATTGCCCCCACCTTTCAGTCAGTTTCGTGGCGATCATGCGTCCCATAGGATCGGTGCTCCCGCCGGGCGGGTAGGGGATGATGAAGCGCACTGGCCTGCTGGGATAAGATTGTTGGGCAACCACAGTGCCGGCAGCGGCGAGCAGCAAGCCGAGCGACACGACACGTACAATCATGGTGTAGAAGCTCATCCAGGCACCTCCTCAGGCCAATGTCAGCGATCCGCCCCACACGGGCAAAGCCTACAATCTCCGACTACACAGTGTGCGAAGACTACAGAGTCACAGCGAGCTTGCCTAGCCCCGTTCCAATCGGCGAAATTATTTATCGAGGAAGGCACCATGACCAAAATCTGCACGACCCTGGCGCTGCGCATCACCGCGGGCATACTGCTGGGCCTTGCCGCATCGGCCGGCGCCCAGCAGGTTTATCCAACGAAGTCGATCCGCATCATCAGCCCCTACCCTCCAGGCGGCACCACCGACATATTGGCTCGACTGGTCGGCCCAAAACTGACCGAAAGCTGGGGCCAGCAAGTCATCGTCGACAACCGGCCCGGAGGCAACACGATTATCGGCTCCGAGGTCATGGTCAAATCGCCACCCGACGGCTATACCCTGTTATCGATACTCACCTCGCACGTGATCGTTCCGAACCTGGCGCCGACTCCGTATGACGTAGTCAAGGACTTTGCCGCCGTCGCCACCATCGCCAGCACCCAGCTCGTGCTGGTAGTCCATCCATCAGTACCGGCCGGGAATCTGCAAGAACTGATTGCACTCGCCAAAGGCAAGCCCGGGCAGCTCGATTACGGTTCCGGAGGCAGCGGGACAGTGACGCATCTGGCGGGTGAGTTCTTCAACATCCAGGCCGGCATCAAGACGCAGCACATCCCCTACAAAGGATCGGCACAGGCTCTCACCGACCTCATGGGTGGTCAGATACACATGTACTTCAGCCCTCCGATTGTCGCCATTCCGCATCTCAGGAGCGGACGGCTCAAAGCCATCGCAATTTCCGGCGACACACGACTTTCCGCGCTGCCGGAACTGCCGACCGCCATCGAATCCGGCCTGAAGGGCTTCGTTGTCAACATCTGGTATGGATTGCTTGCGCCGGCCGCGACACCCAGAGCGATCATCGACAAATTGGGTTCCGAAGTCGCCAGGATTTTGGCCATGCCCGACATCAGGGAGAAGCTGTTGAGCCAGGGAATGGAACCTTTCATTTCCACGCCGGACCAGTTTGCGGCGCTGATCAAGGCGGATCTCGCCAAGTTCACCCGCATCATCAAGACCGCAAATATCAAGCTTGAACAGTGAGCGGCGACTGGTTTTGGGAGCGATGCCCAGCCCCAACCAACGTCCGCTTCGGAGTTGATCGACCGGCAATTACCTCGAATTGGAACCTGCAACCGAGGGTGGCTTTTGGCCAGGAAGAGACGGTCGTGCGGTGATGTAGCGGCACAGGCGTTCGAACTCCTTGCGATGATGCGCGTCACAGCGCACCCCGGCATGCAGGCTGAAGCCGTGCGCATCGACCAGGGCCGCCGTGGTTTTCTCGTCCCGTCCGGCTACGGTGCGCAAGCTTAGAGGAAGATTACAGGGCTGCGCCCAAAAAAGTTAAAGCGGCGCGCCGAATTCCTGCGTCCAATACACGCCCATCTCGCTCCTGCGATCGACCACCACGCCGGCGCCCATGTCGACAAACGCCGGATTCATCAGGTTGGCGCAATGTCCCGGGCTCTTGATCCAGCCCGCCACCGCTGCCTCGGCATTCTGTTGCCCAGCCGCGATGTTTTCGCCGACCGTGCGGAAGCGGTAGCCCGCGCGCTCGACACGCTGTCCCGGATTGGAGCCGTCGCGGCCGCTGTGGCTGAAGTAGTTGTTGCGCGCCATGTCCTCGGAATGCCGCAGCGAAGCCTCGGCCAGCGAGTCGTTCCAGCGTACCGGCCGCACTGCATTGAACAACTGGTTGCCGCAGTAGCGCGACGTGGCGCGCGCCTGGTTGATGAGGTCGAGTATGCGGCGCTCAGCCGCCTCGTCGGACACGCCGGCCAGCGGCGCAAACGGCACGGCCAACACGATCCAGAGTTGGCGGTCGTCGAGATAAATGCCGACCTCGGTCATGGCGCCATCCTGCAACTGCCGGCAGGCGTTTTGCCTTGCGAGCATCGCCTCCGCCTGTGCGCCGACGCGGTGGCCCTTGATGCTGAGGGCGCTCGAACGTACCGCCCGGTAGCCGGCCGCTTCCAGGCTTTGCGGCAGTCGATTTCCGCGTGCAAGATCGCGCGCGACGCGCTCGAGGGCGGACTGCGGCTGCAGCGGCGGTAAATTTTCCGCGCCGGCGCAAATACCGTCGCCGGCGCGTAGCCGGTTGATCGTCGTGTACAAATTGCCCGCCGCCGCGTCGAATGAGACGGCAAGCAAAAGCAGACAGAAAAAGATACGCAGGCGCATGATTGAAGCATGGTGCGCCAAAGTCCGGCCACGCCCTACGGCTCTTACAATGCGTTACATGCGACCAATAAATGGGGCCGGGTTCACTTTTTCCGCAAGTGAAATGTGAACCCGGCCCCATTTTGCGCGATTTAGTCTAAGATCTAGTCTCAAAAAAAGACGAGGAGGGGGAAGGACATGAAGCTCTGCTATCGAATCGGGTTGGCCTGCCTTGCGTGCGGTTTCGCCTGGTCAGCGCCGTCGTATGCGGCATATCCGGAAAGACCAGTGCGTTTCATCCTGCCGTTCCCGCCGGGGGGCGGCACCGACGCGGTGGGCCGCGCGATGGGCAACCGGCTGTCCGAGGCGCTGGGGCAGCAGATCGTGATCGACAACCGGCCGGGCGCCGGCGCCAACATCGGCGCCGAGCTCGCGGCGAAAGCGCCGCCAGACGGCTACACGCTGTTCATGGCGACCGCCACGCATGCCATCAACGTGACGCTTTACAAGACGCTCGCCTACAACGTCGTCAAGGATCTCGCGCCGGTAACCGAGCTCGGCACCACGGCGATGGTGGTGGTGGTGCACCCTTCGGTGCCGGTCAAGTCGGTGAAGGAGCTGATCGCGTTCGCGAAATCGCATCCCGGCGAGCTCAACCATTCCTCCTCCGGCACCGGCAGCATCACGCAACTCGCAGCCGAGCTCTTCAAGAACTACACCAGCGTCAAGATGGTGCACATTCCCTACAAGGGCGGCGGCCCGTCGGTCATCGCGCTGATCTCGGGCGAGGCGTCGGTCGGATTCGCGACCACTCCATCGTGCATCTTCCAGATCAAGGCCGGCCGGTTGCGCGGGCTTGCGGTCACCACGGCGAAGCGCTCACCGTTCCTTCCGGAGCTGCCGACGGTCGCGGAGGGGGGCGTTCCCGGGTACGCGGCCGAAAACTGGTACGGCATGATGGTGCCGGCCGGCACTCCGAAGGAAATCATCGAGCGCCTGCACGTGGACTCGGTGAAGTCGCTGCAGTTCGAAGACGTGAAGGAGCGGTTCCACGCCACCGGCCTGGTGCCGTTCACCAATATGCCGGACGAGTTCGAGCGCTACATCCGCAGCGAAATCGAGAAGTGGGCCAAGGTCGTGAATGCGCTTAAGCTGCGCGTCGACTGAAACCCGGGAGAGCGGTAGTAAGGTTCGAAAAGGTTCTTTCCCGGGTCGGACCAAGCCAACCCAAGCCAACCGATTGATGTCGCGGCAAAGGTGTCCTGAAGAGGGTGATTTTCTACCCGGTAGTGACCACCCCGGCGAACTAATTCCAGTTTCCCGATGATAATATCGTGCGGTCTGGCGACAGTCAGTGCCCGCCATGGCAAGGATAACAGCGGGCAAGGAAGAACCGGGGGACGATCCGATGACAAACCTAGATCGCTGCTACAACATCTTTGATCTGCGCGAGGCTGCGCAGCGCCGCCTGCCCAAAGGCATCTTTGAATACGTCGACAAGGGCACTGAGGACGGGATTTCACTCGAGGAAAACCGGGCGGGGTTTCAGCGCCTCAAATTGCGCACGCGCTTTCTGAACGATTGGTCGACGCGCGACCTCGGCACCGAGATCTTTGGCAAGCGCATCGAGCTGCCGTTCGGGATCGCGCCTACGGGCAGCGCCGGACTGATGTGGTATCAGGGCGAGGTGGAACTGGCGAGGGCGGCTGCCGCGGCGGGCATTCCGTTTACGCTGGCCACGGGTGCGCTGACCTCCATGGAAGAAGTCAGCGAGAAAGTGCCCGATGCGCGCAAGTGGTTCCAGCTCTACCCCTGGGCGGATCAGGAGGGCTCCTACGAAATGGTCACGCGTGCGCGCGACCTGGGCTGGGAAGCTCTGGTCGTCACGATCGACGCCGCGCCGGGCCGCGGGCGCGAGCACAACGAGCGCAACGGCTACTCCTTTCCGTTCCGGCCGAACGTCACGGCCGCGGTGGACATGATGATGCATCCCGGCTGGATGTGGCGCGTGATGCGCAAGTACCTCATCAACGAAGGCATGCCCACGAACGCCAATTTTCCCGAGCGCTACCGCCATACCATCCTCGACGGCAAGAATCGCGTGCGTCCGAAGGCGTTCCAGGCGATGACTTGGGAACATATCAGGAAATTCCGCGACTTCTGGCCGCGCAAGCTCATCGTCAAGAGCATTCTGAGCGGCGATCAGGCGCGGGCCGCCGTCGATGCGGGCGCCGATGGCGTGATCGTGTCGAATCACGGCGGACGCGCCTTCGACAGCGCCGTAGCGACCATAGATATGCTGCCGGAGATCGTGGAGGCGGTGGGCGACCGCTGCACGGTAATACTCGACAGCGGCATCCGCCGCGGCAGCGACATACTCAAGGCGCTGGCCCTCGGTGCAAAGATGGTGCTGGTCGGCAGGGCGACGCTTTACGGCACGGCATGCGGCGGGCAGGCGGGCGCCGCGAGGGCGATCAAGATACTTTCGGACGAAATGGAGCGGGCCTTCGGCTACGTGGGCGCGCGGCGGATTTCCGAAATCGGTCCGCACATCTTCGCGCGTCGCGATCCGGGGATGTAGAGCACCGCGGGGTCGTCGCGCGCAATGATCGGCACCAACACCGATGCCGGCCGCTGCTGTTCCTCGCCAGGCTGCTTTCCTTGGCGCAAGCGCGCATACTTGGTAACTTCCAAGGGGAGTAAATGAACAATCGCCGCAAACTGGTCATCGCGCTTGGCGCGGGTGCGCTCACATTGCCACTCGCCTCGTTCGCGCAAGCGCCGGGCAATCCACCGGGCAAAGTCTGGCGCGTCGGCATCCTGCCCGGCGGCCTCCTGGCGCCGCGCAAGTTTCAGTGGGACGCGTTCCGCCAGCGCATGCACGAGCTTGGTTATGTCGAAGGCAAGAATATCCAGTACGAATTTCGCGCACCGGACAAAGAAGGCGCGCCGTACGACGCACTTGCCGCCGACCTGGTGCGCCTCAATGTCGATGCGATAGTCGCCACCTCCGCCGTCGCTATCGCTGCGGCCAAGCGGGCGACTGAGCGCATCCCGATCGTCATGTGTCCAAGCAGCGACCCGGTCGTCTTAGGGTTCGCTACCAGCTTGCGGCGGCCTGGCGGCAACCTCACCGGCATCAACATCCAACAAGAAGAAACCACTGGCAAGCGCCTGCAACTATTGCGCGAGATGGTGCCCAAGGCCTCACGCGTGGCGCTTATCTGGCATGCTGCCGGCAAGACGCAACTGGAGGCCGCCGCGACCGCGGCGCGTCAGCTTGGCGTGCAATTGCAGAGCCTGGAAGTGAGCACACCCGACGCGCTGCCGGCCGTGTTCGATGCGGCAGTCAAGGGCCGCGCCGACGCGCTGATGGTGGCCCAGGACCCTTTCACCTTCGGCCTGCGCGCGCAAATCGCGGCGCTGGCGTTGAAGCACCGCCTCCCCGCAATCTATGGCCTGCCCGTAAACGCCGAGGCGGGCGGCTTGATGGCGTACGGCCCGAACGATAGCCAGTATTACCGTCAGGCCGCAGTGTTCGTAGACAAGATTTTTAATGGCGCGAAGCCCGGCGATTTGCCCATCGAGCAGCCGACCATCTTTGAACTGGTGATCAACATGAAAACCGCCAAGGCGCTCGGTCTGAAGATTCCCAACTCGATTCTGGTGCAAACGGCCAAGGTGATTGAGTGACTGGGATGCGGAAAATTCTATCCACTGTCCAACGGGCGGGTTACGGCCAATAGAAGATGCCGGTTGGTGAAAAATGGCATTTAGATTTCCTATACCCATGGGAGACCCGCGGCGATGAGTTCCGTATCGTTTGATTTCGAGCCACTACTGCCAACGGGATTACCGCCGGCGGCGGCGCGCTGGACCGGGCGCGTCAAGTACGATTTCACTGGCGGCAACAATGACGCCGACAGGCTGCCGCTCGAAGGGCTGATCGCGGCCGCCGATGCGGTGCTCAGACGCGAGGGACGCACGCTCTCGACCTATGGGCTGAATAGCGGCCCGCAAGGCTACCGGCCGCTGCGCGACTTTCTCGTCGCCAAGCTCAAGGCCGATGCGGGTATCGCCTGCACGGCCGACGACATCCTGATCACGTCGGGCTCACTGCAGGCGCTCGACCTGGTCAACGGCACGCTGCTCGCGCGTGGCGATACGGTCATCATCGAGGAGGATTGCTACCAGGGCACGATCAACCGGCTCAACCGGCTCGGCGTCACCATCGTCGGCATCCCGCTCGACGGCAACGGCATGCGGGTCGACGCGCTCTCGACCGCGCTCGACGATCTCAAGAGGAAGGGCATACGGCCGAAATACATCTACACCATTCCGACCGTGCAGAACCCGACCGGCACCATCCTGCCGGTGGCAAGGCGTCAAGAGATGCTGCGGTTATCGGCGGCACATGGCGTGCCGATCTTCGAGGACGACTGCTATTCCGACCTGATCTGGTCGGGCGAGCGCCCGCCCGCGCTCTACGCCATGAGCGAGCGCGGCGGCGTCATCCACATCGGCTCGTTCTCGAAATC
>Ga0209514_10002053_pt1 | contig 32250 bp, 30 predicted proteins | sample Subgrocontami58m_FD_187452 | JGI IMG/M metagenome (GOLD analysis project Ga0209514, IMG submission 187452) | Subsurface groundwater microbial communities from S. Glens Falls, New York, USA - GMW37 contaminated, 5.8 m (SPAdes) (version 3) | ecosystem: Environmental > Aquatic > Deep subsurface >...
TTCCCCAACCCTGTAATCGCCGAGAGTACCCTTGACCGCATCATCAGCGGCGCCCACATGATTACTCTTACCGGTAAAAGTTACCGGTCGCTGCTTCGTCCGAATAAAGACCTTGATAAAGAGGTGGTACCTGTGTAATACTGCTTCCTATGGTGCACCAGGGTGGTAAATTAGCATGAGAATCCAGGTGGTAAATTAACTTGAGACAGGGTGGTCAATTAATCTGAGAAACGACATTTACTGGCAATTTCTTTTTCTAGGTCTTTTATAAGGTTCTTAAACAACGGGTCGTTAATCGGATTTTCGTGTTCAGTTTGTCCTTTTATCCATGCTAATGAAAACACAACATCGCCCACTTTCAATTTGGCTAGGTCGGGGAACCTCTCATGGAGTTCACGGTCTTTCTTTATCTTCACAAACACAATCTTCATCAACTCAGTAAAAGCGGGGCTAGGAGCTTTATCCTCCGTTGTCCAAATGAAGCGATGCAGTTTTACAAATAGTTCCTCAATTTGCTTCAAGGTTACGGGTTTCATCTCAAAATGGGTTTCGAGTAGAGCCTTCTCTTTTGAAGACGCAATTGTGTTGAGATGAGATTTGTCAATAAATTCTCGCAGTTTTCCTAGTTTTGTATTCCCCGCAACGAAGTCATCGAACTCCATCTCAAGCAACGGTGCGCCCTTATCCCATTTATACAGTCTAAGGGAAAGTCCATTCGTCAGAAAAAAATACTCAACAGGGTGGTGTTCAAAAGTTCTGTTTATCTCAAGACAATAAGATGCACATTGCTGTATCCAATCAGAAATATCTTCATCTGGACTTTTGGCATCAATAATGAGTGTCGGGAACTTATTGGCGAGTATAGCATAGTCAGGTTTATACCAGAGGGCCTTGCTGCCCTTGCCGATTTTGTACTCCTTGAGGGATGTCTTCAGATTTATGTCTTCTGGAATAAACCCTAAGAATTTCAGCAAAGGGTCAACAAACCATGTTTCAACACTGGCTTCATTACTGAGGTTACTCCTTGAGCAGAAGAGATTCGTTTGCACTGGTCTCTCCAGTCTGGCGACTGCCTTTAGTATATCGCCGTTTCTTGGGTACACGCTTTTCTTTGGCAACTTGGTCTAACAGAGCTAGAATAGCTTTAGGGCTGGCTGGGTATCTTTCGCCGGACTTCCATTTATCTACGGTGACACGAGCTTGCTCAATACGTTCTGATAGAGCTGTGATTGACCACCCGTTCCCCTGGAGCTGAGCTATTTTCTCCTGAATATCGTTCATTGTTAGAGATAATATAATACAAAGTATGAAGTTGTCAATAGGGTTTAGAAAAGTATATTTTGTGTCATTCTCACTATTGCCTATTGACAATCTAATACAATGTATGATATTATAGATACAGAATGAATTAAGGAGTGAATCAAGATGGATGAGAGAGAAGAAAGAGGATTGGTTATAGCGAACACAAGTAAGATTGAAAAAAATCAACTGGGCTGGAAAGTTCCCTCCCAGTCCGGCAACGGAAGCTATATCGTCAACCTTGACCACGGGCATCCATTCTGCACTTGCCCCGATTTTGAGAAGCGACAGCAACCATGCAAGCATATCCACGCTGTGGAGTATGTTATTCAGAGAGAGACTAAACCAGACGGCACTACTACGCTGACTCAATCTGTAAAAATGACATGCACTCAGGAATGGCCAGCGTATGATGAGGCTCAGATGCACGAACAGGAACGCTTTGTTGTCCTGCTCCGTGATTTGTGCAACGGAATTCAGCAACCAGAATATAAGGGCGGACGGCCTAGACTGCCATTGGCTGACGTGGTATTCGGGGTTACTTATAAGGCTTATACTACAATGTCCGGTAGGCGTTTCATGTCTGACCTTAGAGACGCCGAGACAAAGGAACTGGTTACTAAAGCAGCATCCTTTGCCAGCAACGCCCGCTACCTGGAAAACCCCGAATTGACTACGCTTCTGAAAGCCCTTATTGAGCAAAGTGCCAGCCCACTCAGAGCCGTTGAGACTGACTTTGCTGTTGATTTGTCCGGCTTTGCCACCACTACTTATAACCGATGGTTCGACCATAAGTGGGGTAAGGAACGAAGCGAAGCCAAGTGGATGAAAACCCACCTGATTTGTGGCGTCAAGACTCATGTTGTTACCAGCGTTGAAGTTACTCCCAATGAAACGGCTGACGCTCCCCAGCTTCCCGCTCTCGTCAACACAACGGCCAAGACATTCAACATTAACGAAGTCTCGGCTGATAAGGCATACTCTAGCCGAAAGAATCTTCACGCCGTCCAAGCGGTTAGCGCTACGCCTTACATTCCCTTCAAGAGCAACACTAACGGAATGGGGAGCAAGTCTGATGGATTTGACGGCCTGTGGAATCGCATGTAGCACTTCTACAATTTCAATCGGGATACTTTCTTGGCTCATTATCACAAGCGGTCTAACGTGGAAACTACTTTCAGTATGATTAAGGGTAAGTTTGGTAGTTCGGTTAGAGCCAAAACTCCTATCGCCCAGGTTAATGAGGTATTGTGCAAGATTTTGTGCCATAATATATGCGTCCTGATTCAAAGTATTTTTGAGCTAGGGCTTGAGCCAACATTCTGGAGTTTTGATACAAAAGAGCCAGTTGTATCGAAAGTGCTTGATAATATTGGGTTTTGATACAAAGCCCCTTTGAGGAGAGGGGGAAAGTATTTTAGAGAGGGGGCGAAGCCCCCTCTCTTTTTTCGCCCCCTTCCCTTGCGAAGGGAAGGGGAAAGGGGATAGGTTTTTATCAACCTCAGTCATATGCAAACAGAACCTTACCTTACAGAGTTTTCAAATGAAACCAGACTGTGATAAGATAGGCCACGGAGGAGAAAATATGTCCCAGGCTCTTGAAGGTATTCACGTCATTGATATTTCCCAGGTCATTGGAGTGCCCCTGGCGGCACGGCACCTGGCCGATTTCGGCGCCGAGGTTATCCATATCGAAAACCCTGAGGCCGGGGATTCCTGGCGCGCTTATCAAGCCGGTTTTGGTGGTATGACCGGGGTACCATCACCTATCAATTATAACTGGGAAGCCTATAACCGTAACAAGAAGAGCATGGCTCTTGACCTGTCACAAGAGGAAGGTAGGGACATCCTTTACCGCCTGGTAGCAGCGTCAGATGTTCTGGTGACTAACCTGAGGGTGTACGAGCGTGAGAAGTTCGGGATAACCTATGAGCTGCTGCACCGGATTAACCCCAGGCTTATCTTTGGTTCGCTGACCGGTCACGGTCAAAATGGGCCGGATAGGGATATGCCAGCTTATGACCACACCTCCGCCTGGTATCGGGCCGGACTCCATTATCTTCTGTCACTTCCCGGAATACCCTGTGCCGGTTTCCGCCCCGGCTTTATCGATACGACGGCGGCAATGTCTCTTTTCGCTGCCGTAATGCTGGCTCTTTACGTCCGCGAGAAGACCGGCATCGGACAGGAGGTGGAGCTATCTCTGTTCAATATCGGCATGTATCAGGCCACTTTTGATATCGCCGCAGCACTGGCTACCGGTAAAGACTATAAAGAATGGGCTAAGCTGCATGATGATGAAAACGACCCGCTGGTAAAACAGCGGCGGCAGGCGCAGGCAGAAGCCCAGGTGGCGCTCGACCGTCTTCTTGATATCTACGGCCAGGAGCGGCTTAATCCTACGGCAGCCGATTACATGACTAAAGACGGTAGAAGAATTCTCCTCAATGTCCTGCAGCCTGACCGTTACTGGTCGAAAATATGCCAGGCATTAGGACAACCGGACCTGGAACATGACTCCCGGTTTGAATCTCACGAGACCAGGTTACAAAATCATGTTGCCCTGTACGGGATTATGAAGGAAGCTTTCGGCAGTCGACCTCTGGAGGAGTGGCAAGCCCGCCTTAAACAAGCCGGTATTCCTTTCGGGGTGGAACAAAAACCCGCTGAGGTAGTGAATGACCCCCAGGCCAGGGCTAATGATTACTTTGTCCCTTTTGACCACCCCACCTACGGCCGTATCGAGGTGCTGGCTAGCCCGCTCAAAATGAGCCAAACGCCATCAAGCATCAGAATGCCGGCACCGGAATTTAGCCAGCACACTGAGGAAATACTCCTGGAGTTAGGCTACACCTGGGAAGACCTGTCCCGGTTTAAACAGCGGCGGCTAATACCCTAGAGGTTTGGCATAGTGTCTACCGGGCAAAGGAGAAACAATGAATATCGCCAGAGTTGAGGTCATTCCCCTTTCCGTACCCATTGATTTTCCTTTCCGGAACCCACGCTTCGGCTTTAATGACAGGCTCACCCTCGCTATCGCCAAAGTCCAGACCGACGATGGGATTGAAGCTTTCGGAGTGACGTTTACCTGGGTGGCAAGGCATGTCAAATCTCTTGTGGCCAGCATTGACGACCTGGGGGCGACTATCATCGGACAGGACATCATGCGTCCGGCGCAAGCCTGGCAGAAGATGTACGCCACCACCATCCACATGGGGCATTCGGGACACAGTATTTACGCTCTTTCGGCACTGGATTCCGCTATCTGGGTACTCAAGGCAAAAGCCCTGAACCAGCCCTTACATCAGCTTCTCGGTGGCTGCCGGGACAAGGTGCCTGCCTATGCCAGCTATTTGCTCTGGCGCGATTGGCCTATCGACCGTTTGCAGAAAGATGCCGCCATGTTCAAGAAACATGGTTTCAAATATATCAAAATGAAGATAGGCGACAAACCACTTACCGAGGAGCTTACCCGTTTCAAAGCGGTGCGCGAGGCCGTCGGCGAGGACATCAACATCATGGTCGATGGCAACTGGGCGTGGAGTTTACCCGAAGCGATGCGCTTCGGACGTGCGCTGGAGAAGGCCGGCGCTTTCTGGATGGAAGACCCGCTGGCGAGCGAAGACCCGGAGCAGATGGCCGAGCTTACCCACGCTCTTGATATTCCCGTCGCCACCGGTGAAACATTCAATACCAAGTATGATTTCCGGCGCCTGGTAGAAAACGGTGCAGCGTATTACTACATCGCCGATTTGCAGCGCGTCGGCGGAGTGACCGAATGGATGAAAGTGGCAGCGCTCCTCGAAGCCTGGAACCTACCCATTTGCAGCCACCTTTTCCCGGATTTCTCTGTTCACCTGCTGGCGGCAGCCCCGAATGGCTTTGTCCTGGAATATATGCCATGGTGGGATAAAATTTACACTGAACCCTATAAGATAGTGGATGGGTTTATCGAAGCCCCTAAAACACCGGGCCTGGGCCTTGAACTTGACCCGGCGGCGTTGAAGAAGTACCGCTTATAAAACAAGTTATTACCCTAAAACCATCTTGGTTGATTCACCGGGTAATGGCCGTCAAAACTGGTAAACCATCTTCTCCCCGGGTTCCATGATGACTACCCTGGAATCAGGAGCGTCTCGATGCACATACTGGGCGAAGTTCTGAGGGTCCGGTGAATTCCTGGCATAGTGCATCGGGATAACCATCTTCAGTCCCATCCATTTGGTCACCAGTGCCGCTTCTTCGGCATTAAGCTCGTATTTCCCTCCCCCCTCACTGGCCAACCCCACCGGAAGAAAGCCAATCTGGGGACGATAAAGTTCGCCGAAGAGCTTCAAGTCACTGAAGATTGAGGTGTCACCGGGGTGATAGATGCCCAGGCCGGACTCGGTGTAGATAATAAAACCCAGGGGAATCGTACTCAATATCCCACTCTCGTGCTCAATCCAGGAACCATGGTGGCTCTCCAGCACCTTGATACGAAGCCCTTTATAATCATGCATCATTCCCCAGATGGTCTGATGGAGCTTCTTGGGGTCAATCCCTTCTCTCTGCAGATAGGTAGTGATATTGGAGGCTCCCATGACGTCGCACCCGGTCTGTCTGGCCAGCGCCAGAGTATCGCCAAGGTGGTCTTTGGCACCATGGCTCACCAGGATAATATCCAGCCTGGGAAAAGCCTCCAGTCCTACCGGGGAAAACCTTATCCCGGGTAATCCGGTGATACAGGGGTCGATGAGAACCTTAACGCCCTTTTCCGAGGTAATCTCGAAAGCGGAGATTCCAAAATAGCGTATTTCTATCTGCGGCATCTTTTTAATACCTCCTAGGCACTACTGATATTACTTCGCTTAAACCTCGGACTCCTCAATCTTTACCGGCTCAAGGTTTTTCTTCACCTGTTTGGCCAGTGTCAGGGCGCGGTTAAAGGCAAGGAGATTGGCCGCCAGCTTGGCCGGCGGCAGTCTTTTGGTGATGGCTTTGACCAGGGAATCCGGGGAGAGCAGGGGACAGAAGGCAGCGACTGCACCCAGGGCAGCCATATTGATTGCCCTTTCTTCGCCGGCTTCACTGGCAATTTGCTGTAAGTGCAGGCTGGCCACTTTTGGCCCGAGGAGACCGTGTACTGCCCCCGCATCGACAATGACCACGCCTTCTGGCTTCATGACGCTGAGGTTCAGGTCACCAGCCTGCTGGGTCAGGGCAACGAGAATATCCAGCCTGGAAGCGCGCGGGTAGTCAATCTCTATGCTGCTCAGGATAACGTCCGAGATAGCGCTTCCGCCTCTTGTTTCCGCTCCGTAGGTCTGGCTCTGGGCAACATGGCAACCATCCAGGATAGCCGCCTCAGCCAGGATAATGCCGGCGAGAATGATACCTTGCCCGCCCAGGCCGGCTACCCTTATTTCATATCTTGAGTTTTTCGGTGAGAAGCTTTCTGTATTGTTCATTGTAGGTTGGTCGCTCACGGTCGGCGAGAACACCAATGACTATTTTGCCCTCAAGCTCGGCTTCACTGAGTCCCTTCGCCTTCTCGACGGTAACGGAGTTCTCTTTTTGCCAGTTCATCATCCTGACGGCTGAATCCATACCCAGCCAGCGCCCGCCGAAGATGACACACTGAGCGATAACTTCGACCACGGAGAATCCCTTTTTATTCAAAGCCTGACTGATAAGACGGTCGAGCAGGCCGGTATGGTAGACCGTCGAGCGGCCGACAAAGGACGCTCCGGCGGCCTCAGTCAACCGGCAAATATCGAAGGCAGGCTCAAGATTGCCATACGGAGAGGTGACCGTGGTGGCTCCGTAGGGAGTTGTGGGCGAGATTTGTCCCCCCGTCATGCCGTAAACCTGGTTATTGATGATGAAACTGGTAATCTCCACGTTGCGCCGGGCAGCATGAATCAGGTGGTTACCGCCAATCGCCGCAGCATCACCGTCACCCATGACTACGATTACTTTAAGACTCGGTTTAGCCATCTTGATTCCGGTGGCGAAGGTCAGTGCCCGGCCGTGTGTAGTATGCAGGGTATTAAAATCGACATAGACCGGAAGCCGGCCGGAACAGCCGATACCGGAGATGATAACAATGTCATCCTTGCTGTAGCCTGTCCCGTCAATAACCCGGATAAGGGCATTCATGAAGATACCGATACCACAACCTCCGCACCAGATATGGGGGAATTTCTTACTGGAGCGGAGATATTTGTGGATGAGATGCTCGGTTTCCTTCACGGGTATATCTCCTCCAGCTTCTTTAATATCTCATCAGGAGTGAGCGGGGTACCGTCTACTTTGTTCAGGGTCGCCACCTCACATTGGCCTTCATTGACTCTTTTCACCTCACGGGATATCTGCCCCATGTTCATCTCGGGCACCAGGACTTTTTTAGAATTGTTCAATACCTGGCTTACCGTACGACGCATGAACGGCCAGATAACCTTGAGCTTGACCAGCCCTACTTTCAGGCCACCCTGGCGAGCCTGCCTTACTGCCTGCAGACCGGCACGGGCTACGCTGCCGTAGGCAATGACGGTTACCACGGCATCATCGGTATTAAAAGAATCATACCATTGCAGCCGGTCGTAATCCCGCGATATCTTTGAAAAGAGGCGTCGAATCAAGGGGTCGACTTCATCCGCCCTGGTAGTGGGATAGCCCCGCACGTCATGACTAAGGCCGGTAACATGGTAGCGGTAGCCATCGCCAAAGGCAGACATCGGCGGCACACCCGTGCCGGGGTCGCCATAGGGGATATACCATTCCGGTGGAACGGTTGGCCGCACCCGTTCTTCGATAGCAATTTCTCCTTCGGCAGGCAAAAGTACCCCTTCCCTCATGTGAGCCACTACTTCATCGACAAGCAGAATTACGGGAGTACGGTATCTTTCCGAGAGGTTAAAAGCCTGGATGGTAAGCTCATAGCACTCGTAGACTGAAGACGGAGCCAGGGCAATAATCGGGTGGTCGCCGTGAGTCCCCCAGCGTGCCTGCATCACATCGCCCTGGGCGGCCTGGGTGGGAAGGCCGGTACTGGGACCGGCCCGCATCGCATCAATGATAACGCAGGGCACTTCCGCCATGGCGGCAAAACCGATATGCTCCTGCATCAGGGAGAATCCCGGCCCACTGGTAGCCGTCAGGCTTTTCTTCCCGGCCAGAGAGGCGCCGATGACGGCACCGAGACTGGCAATTTCGTCTTCCATCTGGATGAAGACTCCGCCGGCGCGAGGCATATCCCGCGCCATGGCTTCCATGATATCTGTTGCCGGTGTAATCGGGTAACCGGCATAAAAGCGGCACCCGGCCATGAGAGCGCCTTTCACACAGGCTTCATTACCCTGAAGCAGAATCTTTTCCGGCGGCACTTTCCTCACCTTTAGACACAACTATGGCAAAATCGGGGCATCTCATTTCGCATAATTGGCAGGCGTTACACTTCTCCGGCACTTTGACGACAGGAAAGGATGATTCGCCAGTAGCAAGAACCCCTCGGGGACAGAAAGCAACACAGATGCCACACTTCTTACACCACCCGCGGTACACTTCAACCTTGTTCATCTCACCAAATGCATCTGCCTCCATCATGATAACCTGCCATCCATCTCAAGTCAATAGCAAACCAGCCCAACACTTGACGCAGCGCCGGAGAAAGATTAAACTAATATTGGAGTGAAGAAATGCCGATATATGAGTATGTCTGCTCTGATTGTGGGCTCAGCTTTGACAAGCTAAGACCGCTAAGTCAAGCTACTGAGCCAGCCGCCTGTCCTCAGTGCCAGCAGAATGCCCAGCGCAAGCTATCCACCTTCGCCTGCTTCTCCGCAAGTGATAGTGGGATGACTTCTCCGGTGGGCGGAAGTGCCTGCTCTGGATGTGGCTCTTCTAGCTGCGATAGCTGCGCGATGTAGGTTGTTTGGTTGCCAGGCGCTGATTGCCTCCAGTCTACCGGAATTACCAGTTTCTCTTTCCGTTTTGGCAGGGTGCCACACTGGCAGTTCCACCATGTGGTCGAACACCATTGATTCAAGCCACCGGTAGCCAGTGCTTCATACCCGCTTCATCTCAGGGCTACGGTTAAAACACGATGCAGGATTCACGTAAGACAAAATCACAACTGATGGGTGAGCTGACCGAGCTACGCCAGCGGGTTGCCGAACTGGAAACAACCGAAAGCCAGCAGCTAAGAGAAGGAGAGCTATTACGTATCTTCCGCTCCAGTTTACCCATCGGGCTTTTTATTATCCAGGACGGCAAGTTTCAGTTCGTTAATAACGAGTTCCACAAATATACCGGGACCAGATCTGAGGAGCTGCTGGGCACCGACCCGATGCGTCTTGTCCACCCGGAAGATAGAGCCATGGTCAGAGAGAACGCCATTAAGATGCTTAAAGGCGAACGAACCGCTCCCTATAAATACCGCATTGTCGATCGGAACGGGCAAATACTGTGGAACCTGGAAGGGGTGGTCTCCATCCAGTACCAGGGGAGACGGGCGGTCCTGGGGCATTCGATGGACATCACTGAGCGCGAGCGTGCCGAAGCCAAAATGGAGGAGCTTTACCAGAAAGAAAGAGAGTTACGCCAGGACCTGGAAAGGGAAGTCCAGACCAGAATCGAATTCACCCGTGCCCTGGTACACGAGCTGAAAACGCCGCTAACACCGGTGCTGGCTTCCAGCGAGCTATTAGTCAGCGAGCTACATGAAGAACCCTGGCTGAGTATCGCCAGCAATATCCACCGCGGTGCCTTTAACCTGAGTAAACGGATAGATGAGCTTCTTGACCTGGCCAAGGTGGAAATCGGCGTCCTGAAAGTGAACCAGCATGCAGTAGACGCCCTGGCGCTGCTCCGTGCCATTGCTGATGAAGTCTCTGCCTTAATCTCCGGCAACAGGCAATCCCTGGTACTGGAGCTTCCCCCACATTTGCCTCCAGTCTGGGCTGACGAGGAACGTATGCGGCAAATAGTGCTTAACCTCCTCATCAATGCCTCCAAATTTACCTCCGAAGGTGACCGGATAACCCTGCGCGCCAGAGTGAAAGATGCGACACTGGTAGTAGAGGTTAGTGATACCGGGCATGGTATTCCCCAGGAGGAACAACAGCGGCTTTTCCAGCCGTACCACCGGGAAATAGGTGACCGGGAGCATTTGAGCGGATTGGGTCTCGGGCTTGCCTTGAGCAAGCACCTGGTGAAACTCCAGGGAGGCACGATATGGGTTGAAAGCACGGTAGGCAAAGGCTCGACCTTTGGCTTCTGTTTACCCCTGGCCACGGAAAGTCAACAGGAAGAGAGTCTGGAAAAGGAGAGGATAAGTGAAGGTTCTTCTCATCGAGGATGACCATGAAATCATCGAAGCAATCACCCTGGTTTTCCAGATACGGTGGCCGGAAGCAAAGGTAATCTCTACCCGCCTCGGTAGAAAAGGCATTGAGCTGGTCGAGAGCGAAGCTCCGGATATCGTTATCCTTGACCTGGGGCTGCCTGATATCAACGGATTTGAAGTGCTGCGCCAGGTTCGCCTCTTCTCCCGTGTCCCCATCATTATCCTGACGGTCAGGGCAGATGAAGCCGACGTGGTGAAGGGGTTGGAGTGGGGTGCTGACGATTACATCACCAAACCATTCCGGCAGCTCGAACTGCTTTCGCGAGTCAAGGCACTGATTCGCCGGCAAAACCCGGCAGAAGAGTCGGTACTGGTTTGCGGCCCGCTACGCCTTGACACTACCGCCAGCCAGCTTTACTACGGTGGCAGAGAAATTGCCCTCACCGTCACGGAAACCCGTATTCTGGGGCACCTGATGAAAAGCGCCGGTCATGTCGTCACCCATTCCAGCCTGTCAGAAGCCGTCTGGGATAACGATTACCCCGGTGCCGCTGATAGCCTGAAGGTTCATATCCGCCGGCTGCGGGAAAAGATTGAGACTGACCCGAGTCACCCCCAGCTTATTCTCACCCGGACCGGATTAGGCTACCTGGTATCAAGACCGGAATAGGACATTCCCTGCTAAAATTGTAACCCTTTTGTTGTCAAACCGTAACCTTTTCTTAACCTCGAACCGGCATATATTTACCTGTTCTTAACCTCCACCGTTTAAACTAGTAATAGTTAAACAGAAAGGAGGTTCAAGAATGAAAAAGCTAGTGAAAGTCGCACGCAACGTCTCGGAACGGATTCTTTACCTGATCGGCGAAGATGAGCAGATTATCCAGAGCAGGCAGACCCGCGAGCAGTCCCCGGAATATTGGCTGGGCCTATAAACATCGCCCTTAAGCGGTTCTGGTTAGCTACCTACTTTGACGAGAGCCCGTAAGCCTTTTTAGCGTTTTCTCCGAGTATCCCCTCCACCTCGGCCTCAGTGAACTTCACTCCAGGCGGTGCCTTCCGGGGCAATTCACGAAGAATCTGGATAAACTGCTCATTAGGTACGAGCGCGGTGAAACCGGGAGCATCACTACCAAACAACACGCTGTCAACACCAGCAACATCCAGGATTTGGCGCAGGTCGCGACAAAAACGCTCATAGCTGGTGACCGCAAAAATCTGCCACATGGCCAAGTCACCGTAAAGATTGGGCCGGAACTGGGCAAGCTGCACCCATTCACGCCAGTTAAAACGCCCCATGTGAGCGGCAATAACCTTCAGTCCCGGGAAATCCCACAGGACATCGTCAAGATATATCGGCTCGGTAAACTTGGCCCGCCGTTTGACTGCGGGTGACGCTGCTCTGGGCAGGGGGCCGGTGTGGGTGAGCAGTGGGACTCCGAGTCGCTCGGCAACTGCCAGAACCGCATACGCTTCCCTGCTATTGGGGTAATAGCCATCGTCAGGATGCCACTTAAGCCCCCTCATACCATACTCTTCAATACAACGGCGGAATAGCTCAGGAGCATTCTTGCGTCGAGGGTCAATCCCGGCAAGAGAAAGAATTTTGCCGCCGCTGCCTCCGGCAATATTGGCACAAGCACGGTTGTTGGCCATAATCTGCTCCTCACTTAAGCCCAGCTCCACATTATCTGTGATGCAGAGGATGGTAATATCAATCCCCGCCTGCTTCATCCGCTCCAGCAGCTTCTCGCCCTGCGGGTCGGGTGCGTAAGAGGTCAGTCTCTTCCTGATTTCCTCAAGACTTATCTGGATGCCTTCTGACCTGGCTCCCTTCCCATAGACCGCGTAACGGTACTCTGCCTCCGCGGTGATGGTCTTTTCATCGTAGGTAAGCGGTATCATGTGGTGGTGAGCATCAATAATCATGGTGACTCCTTCCCGGTACAATATTTACAGCGCTTAAGCCTTCTACTCTCTAGACATTATATGACCATCACCCGGCCGTGTGCAATATCAGGTAACAAGAAAACCGCTTTCATCCTGACACCTCCTCGGTTTCATGGAAGGTGTTGACGACCAAAACGAACCACCATGTCTAAATTACCGACAGCAATGGTTCTGTTCGATTTTGGTTGGCCTCCTCACCTCATCCCCTGTATCCCCCTCTCCTTTGGGGAGAGGGGGAAGGTTATTTTAGAGAGGGGGCAAAGCCCCCTCTCTTCTTTCGCCCCCTTCCCTTACGAAGGGAAGGGGGCAGGGGGATAGGTTACTATCAACATCAACCACATGCAAACAGAACAACAGCAACTGGTGCTTGACACTTATCAGTACTAACTGCTAGAATATGACATTCAGGAGGTCTGACATTTACGCTATAATTGATGCTAAAGGCAAGCAATATAAGGTAACGCCGGGTCAGCTTATTGAGCTAGACCATCAGGATATTGCTGATGGTGCTACTATTGAGTTGGACAAGGTGCTGCTCATTGGCGATGGTGATAAGGTGACTATCGGCACGCCTACCATTGCCGGAGCAAAGGTGATTGCCACTTCACAAGGCGAGAGCAGAGGGAAGAAGGTTATCGTTTTCAGGTATAAGTCTAAAACGCGGTCTCGACGCAAGAAGGGACAACACCAGGAATTTACCGGGGTAATCATCGATAAGATAGTTCAAACGGCGGCCGAAGCCTAGCTATTTTAACGCCGTCGTCAGAAAGAGGAGATAAACAGTGGCTCATAAAAAAGGGGGCGGGCGTACCCACAACGGTCGTGATAGTCAACCAAAGCGCCTCGGTGTGAAAAGATACGCCGGCCAGAGCGTTAGTGCGGGGGAGATTTTAGTCCGGCAACGAGGTACACGTATTCATCCCGGCAATAATGTGGGTGTGGGGAAAGATTACACCATTTTCGCTCTTATCGATGGTGTGGTTAAGTTTGAGCCGGCCGGTGACAGGAGGAAGGTTAGCGTCCACGCTAGCTAGTGAGGTATGAAGGAAAAGATTCACCCGGTTTATTATGATGATGCCAAGGTCACCTGTTCCTGTGGCAATACCTTCGCTACCGGCTCAACCAGGAAGATGCTGCGGGTTGAGATTTGCAGCAAGTGTCATCCCTTTTTCACCGGCGAGCGCCGGATGCTCGATAGGGCTGGCCGTGTGGAACGATTCAAGCGACGCTACGCTACCAAAACCGAAACTACTAAGACCGGCTAGCGCTGGCATTCAATGTTCCCGCAAAGAACAACGAAACTAGAGTTTGAGGAGCGGTTGTGAAGACCGCTCCTTTTCTTTATGATGGATTGTCCTTATAACCTTACCCCCTTAATCCCCTCGCTACCTCCCTTATAGGGAAGAGAATTTTAGAGAGGAGCAGTGGGATAGGTTACCGAATGCCTATTATTACGGAGGTTTTATGGCAGGAAAGTTTTACTATGGAGGCCAGGCAGTCGTTGAAGGGGTCATGATGCGGGGACAGAAGAACATGGTGATTGCCGTACGCCGCCCGGACGGAGAGCTGGCGATGACGACACAACCGCTGGGTAATTTATATACGGGTTGGCTCAGACGAACTCCGCTGACACGGGGTATTATTATCCTGCTGGAAGCGATGATTCTTGGAATTACATCAGTAATTTACTCAGCCAATGTCTCACTGGAAGATGAAGGAGAACAGGTCTCAGGGGTAATGATTTGGATTACGGTTGCCCTTGCCGTAGTTTTTGCGGTGGCTCTTTTTTTTATGGTGCCTCTTTTCCTGACCCGGCTACTCCACATCGGCTCACCATTACTGTTCAACTTGGTTGATGGCCTAATCCGAGTGGCTATTTTCATCGCTTATTTGAAAGCAATGACGCTGGTGCCAGACCTCAAGGGGGTGTTCGCCTATCATGGCGCCGAGCACAAGGCAGTCAACGCCCTTGAAGACAATGCCTTGCTGGAGGTGGAAAGCGCCAGCCGTTACAGCACCGCCCACACCCGCTGTGGTACCAGCTTTCTCTTCGTGGTATTAATCATCTCCGTCATCCTTTTTGCGATGGTCGGATTACGCTCGCCATGGTTGATGGTACTGTCACGCATCATCTTTATCCCGGTTATTGCGGCGATTAGTTACGAGATTATCTATTTCAGTGCCCGCCACGCCAATAATCGCCTAGTGCATGCTCTCCTATTACCCGGTCTCTGGCTGCAAAAACTGACTACCAGGGAACCGGATGCCCGCCAGCTAGAGATTGCCTTATCGGCCTTAAAAGGAGTGGTGGAGGCGGACACACAGGCATCCCAGGCAGCTCCTGTTGAATTAACCCGATAACAGGGGATTATCCAGTGTCTATCAGCTCACCAGGTGGGACTAACAAGCTCTAAATAACGTCAGCAAAATAACGTTCTGTTCTCTTGAAATATAATGCCCCGATTAAGAACAGAACAATGCTGCCTAAAGCCGATACCAGCACCATCCCGGTAGGAAAAGCGACAGTGCCAAGCAAAGCCGAACGAAACCCCTCAATCACCCCTGCCATAGGATTAATGACATAGAGGAGACGGTATTTCTCCGGAAGTATTGAGATTGGGTAAATAACGGGCGAAGCAAACATCCAGAGCTGCACCAAAAGAGGAATAGCCGCAGCGATATCCCGATACTTGACATTAAGTGCTGCCAGGAACATACCAGCCCCGCTCGCCGCCAGCATCGTCAAAATCAACAGCACCGGCAACAAGAAAACCATCACTGTCGGGTAAATACGGTAATATAACATCATCCCGATGAGAACGACAAAGGCAATGGCAAAATCCAGTAGAGCAGCGACCACCGGTGCCAGTGGCGCAATCAACCGCGGGAAATATACCTTGGAAATCAGGGCGCCCTCCTGAACAAGACTATTGCTGGAACGAGTGACGACATTGGCAAAATAGGTCCAGGCTATCATCGCCGAATAGCTAAAAACAGGGTAAGGGACACCATCAGAAGGAACCTGGACCAGCCGGCCAAAAAATATGGTAAAAACGAACATGAGGAACAGGGGTTGGATAATCGCCCACAGCCCGCCAAATACCGTCTGCTTGTAGCGGACTTTTATGTCACGTAAAACCAGAAAATAAAACAGGTCTCTATAGGCGAGTAACTCTCGGAAGTCTATCAGGTGCCAACCTTTCGTTGGTTTGATGCTAAGATGCGATGATGTCACCATTAGCTATCCTGGAGTATACTCGCGAAAATACGATTTCAGTGCTTCACTGATATAGACCAAGTCATCATCATTGAGATATTGATGTATACCGAAATGCAGTCCGTTATCACCGACATACTCGGATACCGGGAATTGTCCCAACTTATAATTGAGAAATTTGAAGGCCTGGTGCTGCGTGGGTAAACTGCCAAAGAGATTCTTGCACTGGATGCCTTTCTCTTCCAGATAGGCATAGAGCTTATCGCGGTCATATTTTTTATCTTTCAAGACCAGAGGGAAGGCGTGGGCGGTAACCTTCTCATGGCCTTCTTCTTGGATAAAGTAAAGATAATCAGATAACCCCTGGGTCAGTTCCAGAAGCTTATACAGATTTTGCTTGCGTTTTTTGAAGGTCTCATCAAAATTCTCCAGGCCTTCCAGACCGATGGCGGCGGTAAGCTCGTTCATCCTGGAGTTAAACCCGATGCGCTGGAAATCAAAATAGATGCTGCCGAAAGGACGGCCGTGGGATTTTACCGACCGGACCACCTTATCCACCTCATCACTATTGGTCACAACCATACCACCTTCGCCGGCAACGATGATATGGGCGGCGTACAAGCTGAAGGTGCCCATATCGCCGATGCTGCCAATAACCTTGCCTTTATAGGTGGCGCCATGTGACTCACAGGCATCTTCGATAACCATTAAATGGTGGGCTTTGGCAATTTTCATAATGGCATCCATTTCACAGGGCTTCCCCATGGTGTAAACCACCATGATAGCCCTGGTCTTCTTGGTAATGGCTGCCTCAATTTTAGCCGGGTCGATATTTAGTGTCTCCAGCTCAATATCAACGAACTTGGGAATAAAACCCGCCGCCAGGATGGAGTTGGCACAGGCAACAAAGCACAGTGCCGGTACCAGTATTTCGTCACCTCTCTGGGCGCCGAAATCATACAAGGAAGCACAGCTACAGATATCTGCGTCTGTACCGGAGCTGGTGGCAATGGCGTGTTTATAGCCGAACTTGGCAGCGAATTTTTGTTCGAACTCTTTCACGTTCTGCCCTTCGGAAATCCAGTTACGGTCGAGGGCTGCCTGCACATATTTGCGGGCCGTATTACCAATCTTCAGGTCACCAAATGATATTTTTCGCACTCGAAAAGCTACCCCCTTTACCAGAATAAGAAAAGGCCCCGCCTCTTTTAATACCCACCTTCCATCTCAAGCCAGGACTTTACGGTGAATGCGGTGTTTAAGCATATCAGTAATATGCTCGACCACCCTGTCTCCGAACTTGCTCTTTATCATCTCCAAGTATTTCGGACTGCTGAGGTATTCATTAAAAGCCTGGTCACGAAAGCGCAAAACCTCTGCCGCCGATAGATACCGGGTGGGGAGAGGCAATGTTTCTTCAGCATACTGTCCATAGCCATGCCACACTTCCGGAAGGGCAATCCCTTTCTCGATGGCTTCTTCATAGAGCAAGGAGCCGGGATAAGCCATCGCCACGTAGAAGTTGATATACTCGAAATTGAATGCTTGGGCCATCGCCAGCGTTTCTTGCATTGTCTCCAGGTCATCATCAGGAAGCCCAAAGATAAAATTACCGATGATGTAAATACCCGCCGCCTGTGTCATCTCAATCGCCTTAGTGACTTTCTCCTGCTCGAATTTCTTATCGACACCGCGGCGCACTTTCATGCTGGCCGATTCGAAGCCGTAGGCCACCCAGTTGATGCCGGCTCGCTTCATCTTCTTGAGCATTGGCCCGGTAACGGTATCCACCCGGGCATACGCCCAGATATTCAGGTCATAACCTCCGGCAATAATAAGGTCGCAGATTTCGTTAACCCGGTCTTCCCGTATGGCAAATAGCTCATCGATGAACTTGAGATTTTTTATCTTATAGTTCTTCACCAGGTAATCGATTTCCTCGACCACTTTCTCCGGCGAGCGGAAGCGGATGCCCGGCTTGCCATCATAAAGAGCATGAATATTGCAGTAGCTGCAATTGAAGGGGCAACCCAGGCTGGTATAAATGACGGCATAAGGTTCCCTCTGGTCAATATGCTGAAAGCAATGCCAGTTGTGAGCACGATACCGGTCCATCGGTAAAAGGTCCCAGGCAGCCAGAGGCAGGTCGTCAGCATCAACCAGGGGCGCCGGTGGATTGGATACTATTTTACCACCTTGCCGGTACCATAGACCTGGAATCTTGAAGTCGCTCCCTTTTGATTTCAACACCTGCAGCAGTTGCGGGAAGGTATGAAAGCCCTCCCCCTGGCAAACATAGTCAGACTCTTCCTCTCTTAGTGTCTGTTCGGGGAGGGCGGACGGATGGAGACCGGTGAAGGCGATTTTGGTCCGGGGGGACTTCTCTCTCAGCAACCTGGCAACTTCGCCCGCTGCCGTCATCTTCGGTGTCGATGAAGCCGAAGGATTTGAACCAAGCACCACAATACCAGCCAGCAGGGGATGATATTGCGCTACTCTTTCCGCCGTTTCTTCCGGGCTTAAATTTTCCGCTTCAGCGTCGATAATGCCAACGGAATAGCCTTGCCGGCGAACAATAGCCGCAATCAAGGCTGCCCAGAGCGGGGGTTCGATTCCCGCCAGTGAAGAACCCAATTTGCCATAGACCTGGGCACGGCTCCCCGGATTAACCAGCAAAAGGTCGATGCCACGAGCCAAACTATCACTCATGGCTATTTCTCAGCCTTGTAAAATGACTCCGGCTCGTAGAAGATAATCTGGCTACCGGTGCCTTCGAAGCGCATCGGAACACACAGCAGGTCACTCAGTGCCTCCCGTACTTTGGATTGCAGCTCCGGCTTGACGAAGAAAAGCATGAAACCGCCACCGCCGGCACCGAGGAGTTTCCCGCCGGTAGCACCAGCCTGGAGAGCCTTCTCGTAGAGAAAATCGGTATAAGGACTTGATATCTTGTCCGTCAGGCTGCGTTTTAGCTGCCAGGTATGATGTAAAAGCTTGCCGAAGTCCACCAGGTCGCCATCCCCGTTGAGTATATTGATTGCCTCATCCACCATCTGGTGCATCTCGGTCAGTTCCCGCTTTTTGTTGGGCGTTTGCTTGATTTGCTCAGCGGCAACTCCGGAAGCTATCCGGGAAAGCCCGGTAAAAGCCAGCATCAAGTGGTTTTGCAGCGATTCGAGTCTTGATGACTTACTGACGACACGCTTAATCTCGAAGTTATGCTCACCGCTGAAATCAATACGATTCAAGCCACCAAAGGCAGCCAGAAGCTGGTCCTGACAGCCAACATTTTCTTTAAGTATATCCTGCTCAATATGTATCGCCTCTTTCGCCAGCTGCATCTTGGAGGACATCGTCCCCTGGAGAGCATGGAGAGCGTGGACAAGTCCCACGGTAAAAGATGAGCTGGAGCCTAACCCGGTGCGAGCAGGCAGGTCACCATCATGGTGGATTTCCATCCCATCAGTAACACCCATATACCGCAGTGTTTCCCTTACTGCCGGGTGATGTATCTCATCAATGCTCCGCACAAGCTCGGCCTGGGAATAAACAATCCGGTATTTATGCTCAAAGAATGGTGGCAGGTAACGCAGGGAGATATAGCAGTACTTATCGATAGTCGTGCCTAATATCGCCCCACCGTTTTCCCGGTACCAGACCGGGTAATCTGTCCCTCCGCCAAAAAAAGAAACCCGAAACGGGGTTCGGCTGATAATCATCTCATTACCTCACGGCCTCACAATTGACCACTGTATAGCTAGACATTACTGAATTGGGTTCTCCGCACTACCTGGTAGCCCTTGATAAGCTCTGCGATTCCTTTTTGCAGTGAAACATCCGGTTTAAAGCCGGTAGCCTCAATCTTGGCATTACTGACAATATAGTTCCTTTTATCCGGGTCCTCACCCACCTTGGCTTCAACAAAGTAGAAGCCGGGAACCTGCTTTTTAATCTCTTCACAGAGGTCCCACTTACTGATGTTGGCGTCACTTAAACCAACGTTGTAGGGCTGGTTTTTCATCCGGGCAAAGTTATCCAGGCAGTGGATAAAAGCCTTGGTCACATCCCGCACATGGATATAGTTCCTGATAAAATGGGATTCAAAAAGGATAACGGAGCGGTCAGTTACCGCCCGGTAGGTAAAGTCATTCACCAGCAAGTCCAGGCGCATCCGCGGGCTGACTCCAAAAACCGTCGCCAGGCGCAGGACAATCGCATTTCCGTCCGCCAGCAGTGCCCTTTCTGCCTCCATTTTGACACGGCCGTAGAGTGAAATGGGATTAAGCGGGGTTTCCTCTGTACAGGAGGTGTCCTTTGCCCCGACGCCGTAGCCGCTATTGGTATTGGGGTAAATAATCACCTGGCTTTTGCTGCGTATCTCCAGGAGCATCGTGACCGCATCCAGGGCGATTGTCCTGGCTCCCACCGGGTCACGGTCGCAGGCAGGAGCTCCGGTAAGGCAGGCCAACGGAATAATGGCATCAGCCCCTTTCATACACCGGGTGATCAGTGCTTTATCCCGGGCATCACCGCGCACAATAGATAGTTTTTCATCATTGCAGCAATCCAGCAAGGACGTTTGATTATACATGAAATTATCCAGGGCAACTACCTCATGCCCCTTCTTTAACAGCGCCGGTACCAATATTGCCCCGATATAACCAGCCGCTCCGGTAATGAGTATTTTCACTACAATTCCTCCAATATCATGATTACTTTGCTCATCAGTCTCGCCTGTCCCTTCCCCCGGGAAAAAGAGCTATAATGAGGGGGTTTAGCCCCTTTTTACGATGCTTCATGTTGCAGATACCACTGGTAAGTTTGCCGGATACCTTGCTCCATACTGATACCGGGTGCCCAACCGAGCTTTCTTATTTTAGTCACATCCAGCAGCTTACGCGGGGCCCCGTCCGGCTTAGACCTATCAAGAACAATCTCCCCTTTATAACCCACAACCTCTTTTACCAGTCCGGCCAACTCTCCAATGGCAATGTCCTGCCCGGAACCAGCGTTAATCATCTCGGACCCATCATAGTTGTCCATCAAGAAAAGGCAGACCTCAGCCAGGTCATCCACATGAAAAGCTTCGCGCCGCGGCGTACCTGTTCCCCAGACAACCACGTTTTCTTCACTACGCATTTTAGCACGATGCATTCTGGCTATCAAGCCAGGCAGCACATGACCCGTTTCCGGGTTAAAATCATCACCCGGCCCGTAAAGGTCAGAAGGGACAGCCGCAATAAAATTAGCGCCATGCTGTTGCCGATAAGACTGGCACATGCGGATACCGGCAATCTTGGCAATGGCATACGGTTCGCTGGTAGGTTCCAGCGGGCCGGTAAGAAGGTACTCCTCCTTCATTGGCTGCGGGCAGCTTTTTGGGTAGATGCAGGAGCTGGCCAGAAAGAGCAGCTTTTTCACCCCGGATTGCCAGGAGGCGTGAATGACATTGTTCTGGCTTTGCAGGTTGGCATAGATAAAATCGGCCGGGTATTTACTGTTCGCCTGGATACCCCCGATTTTAGATGATGCCAGGAACACGTATTCCGGCTTTTCCAGCTTGAAAAGGTTAAAAACCTCCTGCTGATTGCTCAGGTCCAGCCCAGCAGGATTTTTCATCACTACGCTGGTAAATCCTTTTTCCCGGAGACGACGGGCAATAGCGGCGCCAATCATCCCTTCATCCCCGGCAATAAAAACTTTCTTATCTTTTTGCATCTTTAACGTTATGTCAACTTCTTTTCGGCTTGCTCCCCAGTATCTCCTGGCAGGCAATAATGACATCGGCCTTACCCGGATAGAAGCTGGCTTCAAGGGTATAGCCCGCCGGTGTGGGAGTATCAGGGCAGGCAATCCGTTTTATCGGAGCTTTGAGATAGTCAAAACCTTTTTCGGCAACCATTGCCGCAATCTCCGCCCCGGCACCGCCGGTCTTCCAGCCGGTATCGGCGATAATGAGACGTCCGGTCTTTCTTACCGAGTTGAGGATAATCTCTTCATCCAGCGGTCTCAGTGTCCTCGGGTCGATAACCTCCACGTTAATACCCTGTTTTTGCAACTCCTGGGCTGCTGCCAGGGCTTCGACCACCATGTAGGAGATGGCTAGTATCGTGACGTCACTGCCCGCCTTGCGGATAATGCCGCGCCCAAATGGGATACTGTATAGCCCTTCAGGAACATAGCCGCTCTGCCGGAAAAGGAAGCGATGCTCCAGGATAATCACCGGGTTGTTATCCGCAATGCTGGTAATAAGTAATCCTTTGGCATCATACGGCCGGGTGGGCATCACCAGGCGCAGCCCGGGGACGTGGTTGAACAGCCCCTGCAATGTCTGGGTATGCTGGGCACCACCACCCCACCCTCTCCCGACGCAGGCCCAGATAACCAGGGGCACCGGGACACACCCCCCGAACATATAGCTCCACTTGGCAGCATGGTTGACAATCTGGTTCATCGCCAGCAGCAGGAAATCAGGACGGTTATGCATATAGATAGGACGCATCCCGGACATGGCCGCCCCTACCGCCACCCCGGTTAAGGCCTCCTCGGATAACGGGGTATCAAAGACCCGGTGGGCGCCGTATTTCTTATCCAGGTCTTTGGTGATACCGAACATACCCACCGGGTCGTCAACACCCTGGCCCATCACAAAAACACGGTCATCGCTGCTGAGCGCCAGCTCCATGGCTTCCTTCAGTGCGTCCGTATAGGACAGCTTCCTACCGTGCTGCTCAGCAGCATCATCAAAATTAAATTCCTCTTTTACCAGGGTTTTTGACCAATCCACTGTTTACCCCTTCAACTAAACAGGTTTGCCAGGACGCTGCTACCATCAGGCAAGGGGCTGTCCTGGGCGAATTGAACCGCCTCGGCCACTTCCTGGTCGATGGCGGAACTCATCTCTTCTATCTCACCGGTAGTGATCAGTTTCTGCGCAACCAGAAAACTCTCGAAGTTTGTCACCGGGCATCTCGCTATCCATTCATCCACCTCCGCTTGCGCCCGGTAGCCAACCTCAACGCCGGAGCCGGTGTCATGGTGGTCTCTGAAGCGATAGGTCCGGCATTCCAGGAATGATGGACCACCACCCTGTCGGGCCTTGTCGATTGCCTGTTGAGCGGTGCGGTAGACTTCAATCACGTTATTGCCATCGACCCGGTAGCCTGGAATCGCCAGGCCAGCAAAACGCCGGTAGATATTATCCCGTGCTTGCCGCTTCGATAATGGAGTATAAACGGCGTAGAAGTTATTCTCGCAGATATAGACTACCGGCAGCTTCTTCAACATGGCAAAATTGATACTTTCGAAGATGACACCTTCTTCGACGGCAGCGTCTCCAAAAAAGGCCACTGAAACACGCCCATCCTTCTTCAATACCGAGGCTAAAGCCGCCCCGGTAGCCAGGGGAACGCCACCGGCGACAATTGAGGATGTCCCCAGTATGCCCACCGAGGTATCCACGAGGTGCATCGAGCCGCCCCGTCCCTGCGAGCAACCGGTGGCTCGGTTGTAAAGCTCGGCCACCATCGCTTTGATATTGCCCCCCTTGGCAATATAGTGTCCATGCCCACGGTGGTTGCTGAAAACGTAATCATCCTTTTCGAGATTGGCACATACTCCGGCCGCAATCGCCTCCTGCCCGAGACAGAGATGCACCGGCGTGTGCATTTCATCTTCATGGTAAAGCTCCGCCACCTTAAGCTCTACCTTTTGTATCCTCAACATCATCAGGTAAAGCTCACGGAGAACTGCCGGCGGGATATTACTAACCCTGGTATCGTAGACGATTGGTTTGGGCGTCCTGGCTGATTTCACTGAGTCTCCTCTTCCGGAGAGGCGAGTGCCACCACCCACTTTACCGCCTCAGACAAGTCGGGAGCAATATGGTCAGGCACCACCTCGGCTTCTTTACCACTTGTGTGAGACTCCTCACGGACAAGAAGAACGGTACCGCAGCCGGCTCTCACTCCGGCCTCAACGTCACTGAGATGGTCACCGATAAGGAAAGAGCTGCCGATATCAATATCAAAATCGCGAACAGCTTCCTCAATCATTCCCGGGTTGGGTTTACGGCAATAGCACGCCTTCCGGTATTCCTCGATAACCCCATCAATATGATGGGGACAATAATAGACCATATCGATAACTGCCCCTTGTTCCGCCAGCGAGTCCTGAATGTATTTATTTATCTCTTTGACCGCTTCCTCGCTAAAATAGCCTCTGGCCACACCAGCCTGGTTAGTCACGATGATGACCTTGAAGCCATACTCATTTAACTGTCTGATAGCCTCGCCTGCTCCCGGAAGAAATCTTATCTGGCTACGCTCATGTGGGTAACCAACGTCCTCAATAATGGTTCCATCCCGGTCGAGGAAAACAGCCCTGGTCATAAGCTCTCCGCCCACTGCTTACTGGCTACCTGCCAGCTCCCTTTCTACCAGCTCGCAAACAATGTGCCCGATGGTGATATGCGCCTCCTGGATGCGTGGGGTGCTTTCCGAAGGAACGGTTAATACCAGGTCAGCAATCTCCGCCAGCTTACCGCCACGCCCACCGCTCAGCCCGATAGTTTTTGCCCCCTTCTTTTTGGCGGCTTTGATTGCCGCGATGACATTCGAAGAATTACCGCTGGTGCTGATACCAATGACGACATCTTTCTCAGTCACCAGTGCCTCGACCTGCCGGCTAAATACGTTCTCATAGCCGAGGTCATTACCCAGTGAGGTAAGTATCGACGTGTTTACAGTCAATGCGATCGCGGGTAAAGCCTGCCTCTCCAGCATAAATTTACCGACCAGCTCCCCGGCAATATGTTGCGCATCAGCCGCACTACCGCCATTACCTAACAGCACCACTTTCCCGCCTGCCTGATAGGCAGTAATGATAATATTAGCGATATTTTCTATCTCTTTACTTTTTGTCGTGGCAAGCGCCAGCTTTATCCGGGCGCTTTCCTCTAACCTTTCAATGATTTGAGCATGCTTAGAAACTGCTTGACTCATATATGCTATCTATTATACTTTAAATATTGTCATCTATTATACTTTATCCTGGTAAAAGGGTAAAATCCGTTTATTACTCCTTATATAATGGGACTAATATCATAATTTCACGCCTGGTTCTGTTCGGTTTTGGTTGACCTCCTCACCTCACCCCCTGTATCCCCCTCTCCTTTGAGGTGCTTTGTATCATAAGTGCTATTTTTAAGTCTTTTTGTCATTCCCACGTAAGTGGGAATCTAGAAATCGTGCCTAATTATATCAATCTGGATTCCCGTTTTCACGGGAATGACGACTTTTGATACAAGCCCCCTTTGAGGAGAGGGGGAAGGTATTTTAGAGAGGGGGCGAAGCCCCCTCTCTTCTTTCTCCCCCTTCCCTTACGAAGGGAAGGGGACAGGGGATAGGTTTTTACCAACATCAACCATAAGCAAACAGAACCTCACGCCTCAAACACTTGACGAATATTTGAGGATAGGCTAAAGTTAAGCGTTGGTTTATCATGCCGAAGTGGCGGAATGGCAGACGCGCTACGTTCAGGGCGTAGTGCCCGTAAGGGTGTGGGAGTTCAAATCTCCCCTTCGGCACCAGACAAACCCAAGCGCTTGTAGCTCAGTTTGGATAGAGCGCGGCCCTGCGGAGGCTGAGGTCGTGGGTTCGAACCCCACCAAGCGCGCCATTACGGGCGGTTAGCTCAGTTGGTTAGAGCACCTGCTTTACACGCAGGGGGTCAGAGGTTCGAGTCCTCTACCGCCCACTGTACTGTACAATAGGCAGAACTCCTACCTTCTGCTCTATCAGACCATTCAGCGGCATCACATAGGTCAGGATTGCTTCGTCTCCAACAACTTTAATGCTTTTAACAAAACTCCGGATGAAAGCCTTTTTTTCGGTTAGTTCGCTCACCGTGAGCAGTTTACGGAGATCATCAACATAGCGGCTCAGTATTTCCGGGCTGGCTAATTCAATATGCCTGTCTGATAGCTGCTGCTCGACTTGAAGCTTTCTTTCAATCAACTTCTCGTGCCTTATTCGCAACTCACGGATTCTGGGAGCCAGATCGGCCATGGTGATATTCCCGCTTTCTACAGCGTCATAAAGCCTTTCCAGACGATGGTTAACGTCGGCCATCTCATCATAAACAGTATTTAACTCTTCTCGAAACTGCTTGGAATTTTCATCCATCTCTTGATTGACTACTTCAGCCAGGTGGGTCAGGTTTTCTTCGGTCAAAATATTATCTTTAAGCGTTTGGATTACCTTCTGTTCAAACGCACGGCTGTTATGATAGTGAGCCGGACAAGAGCCGGCACCCTTCTTATTTAAAGTTCCGCAAACGTAATAGGCGAACTTACTGCTTTTGGCAACCTGGCCAATTAGGGCTTTGCCGCAATGTCCGCAGAAGGTTATACCGCTCAAAAGGAAAAGGCTGGCGGCTCTTTTCGGGTGAATATTTTTGAATGTCCGTGCTTCAATTAATTCTTGTACCTGCTCAAATACTGCGTGGTTAACGATGGTCGGGCAGGCACTCTCGACTCTTATTGGATCCAATCCGCGTTTACTGTTCCGCCCGTAAACAAGAGTGCCTGTGTAAGCTTCATTGCTCAGAATTGTACGCACACCGGTTTTGCCCCAACCTTTCCCCTTAGGGGAAGCGATACCTTTTCCGTTTAGCTCTTTGGTTATTTCGGTTAGACCTTTCCCATTCAAGATATCCTGAAAGACAGACGCTACAATAGGAGCCTGGTTGGGATCAATCTCAAGCTTGGTACGCTCTTTTTCACCATCTTTAGCTCGGACCTTAATATAACCATAGGGAGGTTTGCTGGAAAGATAAAAGCCCCGAGAAGCGCTTTCCCGCATTCCCCGGGTAACCTCTTCACCCAGATTATCCGAATAAAACTCGTCCAGACTCTCGATGATAGCTTCCATCAACCGGCCTGTTGGCGTATCATCAAGGGGTTCGTTAATAGAAACTACCTGAACCCCGTTTTTCCTGAGCATAGCCTTATAGACTATTGAATCTTCGCGAGAGCGGGCGAATCTGGAATATTTCCAGACCAGTATTATCTCGAAAGGTTTTTGCGGGTGACGGGCGAAAGAAGTCATCTCCCGGAAAGCAGGTCTGGCAGTGGTCCTCCCAGTCTCGGCCTCGTCTATGAACTCACGCACTATTTCATAGTTATTGTTTTTTGCATATTCACGGAGGGCTCTTAACTGGGCCGAGATTGACAAATCCACATCCTGTTTATCCGAAGAAACCCTGGCATAGATTGCGGCTTTCTTGCTGATGTTTTCCACTGGTTGCCTCCTTCGAATATCTTTTAAAGATGCCGGTGAAATCGTTCAACTGTAACTGGGTTTAGCTTCTGGACCTGCGGTGACAGCAATCCCCGGTTGGGTGATAGCAAAACAGTCAATATTACCTTAGCCGGCTGTCCCTGTATCATCACGGGATTAGCGATGGCTACCAGCCCCTCATCATCCATGTCATCCAGTAACATGATTTGTTCGACGAGGTGGGGTTTGCCTTCCTTTATCGTCATTTCAACAAGGGATCCCGGAGCGACCGCTCTATTCTTTCGCGGGAAGAAACCATCTAATCCACAGACATTAGCTTCGGGGTCGTGATGATTGCTGCTTCCCGTCCAGTAGGTCACCCGCCAGTTGTTATCCGGATCCGGTTCATACATGCCTGCGTAGAAAAATAACTTCCCCTGCAGTACCTCTCCGATTCTTAAAAGTACCTGTGAGCAGCTTTTTGAATAGGAGCTTGCCAGCTCGATGACATCGAAGCCGGTCTCGTAGACTTTCCTGGTAAAGCTTTCCCCAGGTAACAGCACCGCGGCGGCGAATTTGTTGGCGGCATAATGCCTGGCATTTGTCTTCAAAGACCTGTAACCATGGCAAACGCTGGGGAAAGTGCGCTCCATGATTTCCCGGATCTCGTGCAGTATTGTATTCTGCGTACCGCTGACGGTATCGCCATCTTTGATGACGATATTATCGGTGCCGTTGACCACGTGGTGATATCCCCTCATGTTCTCCGGCATTCTATCCGAACTGTCCAGCTTCAGGCCACAGCAACTGGCGACAATACGGAGGGCCCTCACGCTCGGCGGCAGATCTCTCAGATAGTATTGCCTGAACTCAGCTGCCTTCTGCTCTTCTGAAGCTTTATCAGGATTACCGTACTTACGTACAAGGTGATAACAGAAATGCCGGAGGTCGGACGGGTTTTCCATCGGGCTAATCTCCTGGTAAAAGTTTTTTCCCTGTAGCCTTCTCGTACATTTCGACGATGAACCGTTTCACATCGGTGGTTATCGGTCCTGTACACCTGGTGCCCGACTGATACCGCGGGTCGCTTATCGCGTAACGGAAGGCCCTCTCCACTTCCTCCTCGTCGGATAAAGCCGGCTTGATTTCTTTAATATCATTCATGTAACCGGCGGCTCTAAGAAGATCTCTTACCGGCACATTATAGGCCGGAGCCAGCTTTTTCAATACTTCCGGACCGGGAGTATTCCTCCTCCCGTTCTCTATTTGGGTGATGTAAGAGACAGAGACTCCTGTTTTTGCCGCCGCCTCCCTGAGAGACAACTTTTGTCCCTCGCGCAAACTTCGCAGGTAATCTCCGAAGTTAATTATCTCGGTCATCTCAGTCCTCCGTATCTGATGGCACAACTATAACACGTTTAGTGATACTTGTCAACTACCTTTGGCGACATTATGTGCTATTAATAACGCCAAAAACCCATTGACTAGACCTCTAATACTGTATTATTATTGTGTTCAGGATATGCTACAGGAGTATTACAGTAATGGTCAGGGTCGCACTGAAACGTGAAGTCCTGGAGACAAATCTCATCCGCCAAAACTGCTCCAAGAAGGAACTAGCTCACCGCATTGGAGTCTCCCGTAGCTACCTATCTGCAATATGCACCGGCAGAATACAACCTTCACCCGGTATGCGACAGCGGTTTCTTGAGTATTTCAGCTGTTCATTCGATGACCTGTTCGTGATTCAGGATAGGGAAAAGTGCAAGACGAATTAACCGCCGAGCAGAAGAGGTCTTACGACAACGGTATCCGTATCTTTGCCAGGTGGATAGCGCGGGCTTACATCAGGGATATAACCGACCAAAAGCCAGCGGTGAACGAATCGGAAGCAAATATCGAGGAGGAGAAGAAAGATAATGGCAATCAAAGGCGTATCCGAGGTAATCAGACTGCCCCGGTTGGGCAAAATCAGACTGGGCGTCAGAAGGGAAAACGATAGCGGGATTACGTACCCGGTACCCACCGACTATTTTGTTTGTCCTGATGAGGTAAAGAAAGTATTCGGCGACCAGCCGAAAGAGCTCCGCATCATGTTTCCCACGGAAGACGAAAAGCAGTGGTCCAGCCAGTACTTAAGATGCTACTCAGCCTCACGCGGCCTGATCTGCCGTGGTGATGGTGAGACGGCGATGGCCAGGGTAGACGTTCATACCGGGGAAATCGCCAACAAAGAAAGCGCCGGCACGGAACTCCGGGAAATCACCTGCAACACGGCCAAATGTGCTTACTATCTGAAATCCCAGTGCCGGCGGGTGATGAACCTCCAGTTTATTCTCCCCGATTGTCCCGGATTCGGGGTCTATCAATTGGATACCAGTTCATTCTTTTCCATCGTCAGTGTGAACTCCTGCCTGGAGCTATTCCGCGGAGTCTGCGGGAGACTTTCAATGATACCGTTGTCTCTCAAGCTGGTTGAGAAAGAAGTCCCGTTGGATGGTAAAACCAAGACGCTACGGGTTCTTAACCTTACCGCTCCCTATTCATTTGTTGAAATTCAGAAATACGCACAGATACCTCCGGGACGGGTATTAATCTTACCGGCACCCGATAGCGAAGCTCCCGATGACCTGTTTCCGAGTGAAGTACCCGGGTTCATGGAACCACCGAAACTAGTTATCAGTAGCAACAAGGCACTGACTGACCTCTGGACACAGATCAAGAGCAGGGTCTGGCAGTTGGATATTCGGGATAGCCAGATAGCCAACTGGTTCCGGAGAAACTACCACCTTGACGTCCGGTTAAGCGACTTCGACCTTATTGAGCCGCCATCCCAGGTCACTATTGCATCTCTTGAGCATTTCATAAAAACGCTCGAACACCATGCCGACCATATCTAGCATTTAAGAATACCTGAGTAAGGGACGTTATGACTGAACCCGTCTTTTCAGAAGTGGTTCCTGAATTGCTGACCGAGCACTTTCGCCACCTCAACGATGGTAGTGGCATCAGCGTCGAGGTGATTAAAGAAAGGGGCTACCGGAGCCTGCTGGGTAAGAACGAGCTTGAGAAGCTTGGCTTTTCAACCGCCCAGCAGCGAGCTCCGGGTTTGCTTATCCCTCTGTGGGGTGTCGACGGCAAGGAAGCCGGCTGCCAGTACCGTCCCGATAATCCCCGGACGAGCAGCCGCGACAAAGCGGTCAAGTATGAGTCTCCGGCTGGCTCCTCGAACCGGCTTGACTGCCCGCCACACTGCCAGAAGACAATGGGAGACCCGAAAACTCCACTATGGATTACGGAAGGCTCTAAGAAAGCTGATGCTCTTGCTTCTCACGGTGCTTGTGCCATCTCGTTAACAGGGGTCTGGGGTTTCAAAGGCAAGAACGAGTTTGGCGGCATCACCATCCTTACCGAATGGGACTACATCGCTCTGAAGGGTAGGACGGTGTATCTGGCCTTCGATTCGGATATTGTCACCAAAGAGCCGGTCCGAAAAGCCCTTGAGCGCATCGGTGAGCATCTCAAGCGTAAAGGAGCAACGATTAACGTCATACAACTTCCTCAGCTTGAAGGCCAGGGTAAGACGGGCATCGATGACTACCTACTCCGCTATTCTTTACAGGACGCCGAGAAGCTGGCCGGCAATTTCAAGCTGGAAGAGATAAAAGACAAAAACCGCTTTGTCTCCGGCTTCGTGTTAGCCGACGGCACGATAGGCGAGATGATCGTTGGTAGCGACGATGAGCGCTCCTTCATGATCGTAGCCAACGGCCTGGTGCGGAAAGCCTACCAGTACGAGACGCCAAAGGTAACCTATCTTCCGACCAACGACCTTCTGGTGGGAGAGGTGGTCCACTTTGCCAGTAGTGCCGCCCCCTATGAATCGCAGGCATTGCTCTTCAATGAAATCAGGAGATTCATCCACCGCTATTTAGAACTGCCGGCCGACTTCGAGGAAATTTCTTCTCTTTACGTTCTGCTGACCTGGGTCTTCGAGTTTGCCCCATCCATACCCTACCTCCGCGTTATCGGTGACTGGGGCACCGGCAAGACCAGGTTTCTACAGGTAGCCGGCGCTGTCTGCTTCCGGCCCATCTTTGCTTCCGGAGCCACCACCCCGGCGCCCATCTTCCGGATACTGGAGCAATTCCGGGGAACGCTGGTCCTGGACGAGGCCGACTTCAAGGACTCGGCGGCCTGGACGGAGATGGTCAAGCTCCTCAACAACGGCTACCGTCCCGGCATGCCGGTGCTCAGGGCTGATAAAGAGAACGGCAAGTGGTATCCCAGAAGCTACCAGGTCTTCGGTCCTAAACTCCTCTCTACACGTTTCCCTTTCAAAGATGAGGCTCTGGAAAGCCGTTGTCTCACCGCCGAGATGATGCCGCTGACCAGAGATGACATCCCCAGGGTACTGCCGCCGGCTTTCGACAGGGAAGTGAACGAACTGAGGTCCAAGCTCCTGACTTTCCGGCTGGCCAACCTGATCAGGCTCAAGGGCAAGACTTTTGGTAACGAACTGATCGAGCCGAATCTTCAACCACGTCTCCAGGAGATACTGATTCCACTGAAGGCCATGCTGAACGGCGACCACGCCATGGTAGAAGCCCTGGCTAGTTTTGTCCACCGGCTGCAGGAGCGACTGTTTACCCGGCGTCGTGAAAGCTATGACGGTAAAGTGCTGGCTGCCATCGTTGAACTCCATGCAGAAGGCGCCGACCTTACTTCGCAGAACATAGCCGGCCGTATCAGTCAGGAGGATGAAGAGGCGACTGACCTGAGCGCCGATAGAGTCGGGAGAATTACCAAGAAACTCGGTTTCATCAAGGACCGGGTAGGCAAGGAGAGGCAACGCATCGTCCGCTGGGATGAAGAGCGGGTCGTGAGATTGGCATCACTCTACGGATTCAAACTCCAACCTTCCTTATCCCCGCCAGAAGTGGTCAAAGTGTCCATAGTGTCCGCCACAGATACGAAACCGGCGGACACTATAGCCCCCGACTTAGGGAAGTGTCCACAGATGTGTCCGCCAAATTCTGAAGCTGACCCAGACGTGACGGCGGACACTAGGGACGGAGCGGACACTATTTTAGAGAAGGGGAACCACGACAGGTATCTGCCGGAGTTGGAGATGACCGTTGGGCAAGTTTTAAGCATCTGGGAAGAGGCAGGCAAAC
>Ga0209514_10002054_pt1 | contig 32231 bp, 32 predicted proteins | sample Subgrocontami58m_FD_187452 | JGI IMG/M metagenome (GOLD analysis project Ga0209514, IMG submission 187452) | Subsurface groundwater microbial communities from S. Glens Falls, New York, USA - GMW37 contaminated, 5.8 m (SPAdes) (version 3) | ecosystem: Environmental > Aquatic > Deep subsurface >...
AAACAACTAGTATTTCCAGAAGGTTAAAGAATGAGACATAGAGTTAAAGGAAGAAAATTAGGTAGAACAGCAAGTCACCGACTTGCATTATTAAGATCATTAGCAGCGTCTTTATTAAAACACAAAAAGATTACAACTACTACAGCTAAAGCTAAAGAACTACGCGGTTTTGTTGAACCTTTGATCACAAAGGCAAAAACAGATTCAGTTCATGCAAGAAGATATGTTTCCGCACAAATTAACGATAGAGAAATTGTATCTGGTTTATTTTCTGATATAATTCCTAAAATTGGTGATAGAGCCGGTGGATATACTCGTGTCGTTCGTTTAGGTCAAAGAAAAGGTGATGGCGCTGAAATGGCTATGATTGAATTAGTAGATTTTAGCGGATTAGTAAAACCAAAATCACCAAAGAAAACTAAGGAAGAAGAGAAACCAACCGAGACTAAAGTAGAAGAAACAAAAGCTGAAGAAAAGAAAGCTGAAAAACCGAAAAAGAAAACAGCTCCAAAATCCAAACGAGAAAAAACACCTAAAGAAAAACCGGGTGTAAAAGAGAAAAAAGTTAAGACTACTAAAACTCCGCAGAAAAAAGGCAGTTGATAAAATAAATCATAAATTATTTTGAAAAGAGTAATCGGCTTCGGTTACTCTTTTTTGTTTCTATGAAAAAAATTGAATTTATCAAACCGGTTTATAATCTAACAGAATTACCGAAACAAGATTTACCTACGGTAGTTCTTTGCGGACGTTCAAATGTGGGCAAGTCTTCGTTTATTAATTCCTTATTTAATACAAAATTAGCTAAGACTTCCTCTCACCCTGGTAAAACCCGTTCCATAAATTATTATTTGATTGAGAATAAATTTTTTTTAGTTGACTTGCCAGGATTTGGTTATGCAAAAGTTTCAAAAAGTGAACGGGATGCATGGCAGCATTTGTTAGAAAAATATTTCTCACTTAATAAGAATATTGCTCTAGCCGTTCATTTAATTGATAGCCGCCATGACCCAATGCAGTTGGATATCGAACTGAATGAATTCCTGCACAATCAGGAAATCCCGTATTTTGTTATACTTAACAAATCCGATAAACTGAAACAATCTGAACTGGCTTCAGCACGAAAGCAAATCACTAAATTCTTCCCCGAACTCATTTATGGTGAGAATATGCTCTTCTATTCTACCGTAAAAGGCACAGGCAAAAAGGAAGTGGTAAAGTTGCTTACCTCGCTCTTCCTTATATGAAAGTCTCTTAAATCTTTCTTATTATTGAATGTAAAGTTGTAGGAATAATAATTTAAACATATTTCTTCCACTAGATCTTAAGAAGGGCGGATGGGAGTTCCAGAAAAAATCAGAAAGAGAATTTTCATTTTCTTATTTATTCCGATCCTCGTCGTAATTCCATTTTTTACAGATGATTTAACTCTCAAAATTATTTCCGGTGTTATACTTCTTGTTTATGCAGGCTTCATTATCTTTTTGCGTGATTCCATGAGAAGTGGTGCAGTTGATACTGATATTGATTTGCAATCAGACCTTTTCGAAGAAGAAGATGCAATTGTAAAAGACCGGTATGAAACAGATGCCGGCGAAGATTTCAAAATTATTTCGCCGACAAAAAACATTGAAGTAATAACAGCTGATAATTTTTCTACAAGCATTAACCGTGGTAATAAAGATCTTTTTAAACCACCCGATTTCAAACAAAATTTTGAGAAAATTGTTCACGAAGAACTTCCGGAAGATGTTAATCATGACGAACAATTCGGTTTTGTACTTGAAAAAATATTAAATGTAGTAAAAGATGCTTTCATGGCTCACACAGCAGCTTTTTTCTGGTATAATAAAAATCGAAAACGGCTTACACTCGAACGCTATGTAACAAGTTCATCACAAATAACACAACAAAAATTTGATCTCGAAGATGATATACTCGGAAAGATTGTACAAAAAGAAGAACCCGAGTTGTTAACTGATATTTCTTCAAATGCTGAAATTGATGTAATAAGATATTATAGCGCTCCACAGGGAATTAAAAGTTTTGTTGGTGTGCCACTATTCTACGGTAAATCTTTAACGGGAATTCTTGTTCTCGATTCTAAAGTAAATGATGCATTTGGAATTGAACAAGTGTATGCGCTTGGTAGAATTGTCCGTGTCATTTCGATAATTATAACTTTATTTGAAGAAAAATTTTCCGAATCTCAAGCAGAACTTAGATTAAATACTTTGCTCAATATGTTGAGTCATGATAAAAAAATTGAATCTGAATCCGATCTTCATAGAACTATTGAAAATGCAGTTCAAGGATTAATGGATTGGGATTCATTTACTTTTGTTTCGTATTATCCTTCGGAACAAAAATTTAAAACTTCAAAGATCATAAACAAAACTTCGTTAAAGTATGTTGGTGAAAATTTAGAAATTGATCTTTCCGGTACTTTGGTAGGCAAAGCTATATTGAGTGCTACTCCTGTAAAGATTGATGATACTTCAATCTCAGAAATTCCCCGCTTTGCAAAAACTGAAGATGTAAGTTTTGATGGTTCTTTCCTCGCAATTCCTTTAGTACATGATGAACAAAATTTTGGAGTCCTATGCTTCGAAAGTTTGAAGAAAAATGTTTATTCGAACAATGAAGTTACATTCATCAAGAATGCAACTAAGATATTTGCTTTCATACTTCATTCTTATTCAACAATAAGTGTTTTAAAAAGTTTGCTTTCGGTAGATGCAGAAACAAAAACTCTGAATTATGATTCTTTCCTCGAGCGGTTCACAGTTGATCTCGTTCGCAGCAAAGAATTAGGAATTCAAGGCGCGATTGCAATGATTAAGATTGATGATTTCTTGGAACAAGATTCATTATTTGAAAGTGACCCCTTCCCTAAAATCGTTCGTGTGGTTTCCCAGATCATTAAAGATGAAATGACACCGTTAAATTTGATCGGACGATTAAGTCAAAAAGTTTTTGCTGTATATTTTTTCAACATGTCTCCTAAAGATGTTTTTCTGTGGGCAGAGAAATTGCGGATTAAAATAGCACGCAAACCGATTGCCATAGTTTCAAAACAAACAACATTTACTGTTTCGATCGGAGTTGCTTCAACAACAAACAAAACCGATGTTCAAGAGATCTTGACTAATGCTGAACTCGCACTTAAGAAAGCATTGGAAAAAGGCGGCAACACGGTAAAAAGTATCAACTAACATTCGAAAGAATCCAGTGAACAATTTTTTTGTTATAGTTCTCGATGGTGTCGGGATTGGTGAACTGCCCGATGCAAAAAAATATTCAGATCAAGGAAGCAACACACTTGGTAATATGGCAAATCGTCTTGGCGGTTTGAATTTACCAAATCTTGAAAAATTTGGATTAGGAAATATTAATCCCATCCTTGGTATTAAAGCACAAAGCCAACCATTAGCTTCCTATGGAAAATTATCAGAAGTCTCCCCAGGAAAAGATTCTACTACTGGACATTGGGAATTGGGCGGATTAAAAGTTGAGATTGAATTTCCATTTTATCCGGATGGATTCCCGAAAGAACTTATCAATAGATTTTTAATTGCTACAGGTATGAGAGGTATTCTCGGAAATTATGCTGCATCGGGAACAGAAATTATTAAAGACCTCGGTGCGGAACATGTTAAAACCGGTTATCCAATTGTTTATACTTCTGCCGATTCTGTTTTTCAGATTGCAGCGCACGAAGAAGTAATACCTCTGAAAAAACTTTACGAAATTTGTACGATTGCACGTGAAAAAGTTTTAATTGGTAAAAATGCTGTTGGAAGAATTATTGCTAGACCATTCATTGGTTCCGAAGGAAATTTTACTCGCACAACAAATCGAAAAGATTTTTCTCTTGATCCGCCTTCACCTACAATTTTGGATTATTGTTTGAATGAAGGAATTGAAACTTATGCAATTGGGAAAGTAAATGATCTGTTCAATTACCAAGGAATTAAACACAAACTGAAAACAAAATCAAACCAAGAGGGAATTGAAAAGATAATTGAGACAGCAAAAAGTGTAAAAGGTTCTTTCATTTTTACCAATCTTGTGGATTTTGATGTTTACTACGGTCATCGGAATGATCCGGAAGGATTTCACAATGCGCTTAAAGAATTTGATGCAAGATTACCGGAGATCGTAGATTGTCTTGACGAAACTGACCGGTTAATTCTGACTGCAGATCATGGTAATGACGCGACTGATATAAGCACTGATCATACCCGTGAATATGTACCGCTACTTTATTATAGAAAAAATATTCAAGGCAAGAATTTAGGAACACGAAAAACTTTTTCTGATGTTGCACAAACTGTTGCCCATTTTTTTAAGATCAATAATGATTTGAAAGGGACTAGTTTTTTAAATGAGTAAAGAAGAGATTAAAAAAAACACTACTACCGATTCACCTAATGAAATCAAGGACAAAACGCTCTTCGAAAGAATCAAATTAATCCAATCTTTACCAGATGAAATTATTACCGACTTCCTAAATTGCAAAGGTGTTTTAAGTACAACAAATTTTAAAAGTAAATTTTCACCTCATGCCAAATAAAATTGAATACTTGATTGACACCGATATATTCGTAGATCATCTTACTCAAAAAGATAATTCCGCTTTATCTGATCTTGAAATTGCAATGTCATCAGGTATGTGTTTCACTTCAGTTATTCAAGCTTCCGAATTATATTTTTATGCTTCCGCTCCGGCTGAAAAATATGGTGTTGATTCCGTTATGCGAGCCATGAAAGTTTTAGGTATCCATCCTAGATATAGTTTGACCATTTCAGATTTTTTTAATAAAGTTGCGACCACACGTGACGCAATTGTTTGTTCTGTTGCTAAGAATAATAAACTTCCTATTCTTACAAACGATTGTTACAGATATAAGGAAAGCGGAATAAAAATAATTACATCACTAGAATTGAGAGGATGAATTGATACTCGGCAAAGTTATTGGAACAGTATGGTCAACTCGTAAAGACGAAAATCTTGTCGGAGCCAAATTTTTAATTGTTCGTCACATTGATCTGGAATATAAACCAAAAGAAGCAACTGTTATCGCAGTTGATTCGGTTGGTGCCGGAGTTGGAGAAATAGTAATAGTTGCACAAGGCAGCTCTGCCCGCCAAACAACATTTACAAAAAATAAACCGGTAGATGCTGTAATTATGGCAATTGTTGATAAACTTGATATCTCTGTTAAAGAAAAACAAAAAGAATCCGTAGTAATTTAATGCAGCTTGGAAAAATCATCGGAACAATTTGGGCAACAAGAAAATACGAAGCTGTTACAGGTTATAAAATGCAATTTGTCCAGCCAATTAATTCTGAGGGCAAGAATACTGGGGACCCGATCATTGCTTTAGATACAGTTGGAGCTGGTCCGGGAGAAATAATTTATTTCGTTACGGCAAGCGAAGCTGTTATTCCTCTCGATGTTGATATGGCTCCGGTTGATGCGTCAATCGTTGGAATTGTTGATTCAATTAATATAGAATCCTAGCGGGAGATTTAATTTTGAAAATCACAAAACAATACACCAATAGAGAAAGTCAATCATTAGACAAATATCTTCAAGAAATTGGGAAAGTAGATCTATTAACACCTGATGAAGAAATTGAATTAGCTGTTAGAATAAGAAAAAATGATTCGTTAGCATTAGAAAAACTAGTAAAAGCAAATTTACGTTTTGTTGTATCAGTTGCTAAGCAATATCAGAATCAAGGACTCTCGCTTGGCGATTTGATCAACGAAGGAAATTTAGGATTAATCAAAGCTGCAAAAAGATTTGATGAAACACGAGGGTTCAAATTTATTTCTTATGCTGTTTGGTGGATTCGTCAATCAATTCTTCAAGCATTGGCTGAGCAATCACGTATTGTACGCCTACCGTTAAATAGAGTTGGTGCATTGAACAAGATTGGAAAAGCATACAGCAATCTTGAGCAAGAATATGAACGTGAACCGAATGCGCATGAACTTGCTCAAGAACTTGATATGGATATAAGCGAAGTTTCAGATACATTAAAAATTGCTGGACGTGCTGTTTCAATGGATGCACCATTTAATCAAGGTGAAGAAAACCGGCTTCTTGATATTCTTGAAAATGATGAGCAGCCGTCGCCGGATTTCACTTTAATGTCGGAATCACTCCGAAGTGAAATTGAACGGGCGCTTTCAACTCTTTCAGAAAGAGAAGCAGAGGTCATTAAGCTTTACTTCGGACTCAATAAAGAACATTCTCTTACACTCGAAGAAATTGGCGAAAAATTTAATCTTACACGCGAGCGCGTTCGTCAAATAAAAGAAAAAGCTATTAGAAGATTACGTCACGCTTCTCGCAGTAAAAATCTTAGATCTTACCTGGGTTGATTTTGCCTATGAATATACTTTACAGTTTTTTAAAAAAAATAATTTGTACACTCCTCGTATTTATAATCTTCGGCGGTTGTTCTTCTTCCTCAAGCTCACAAAGATTTAAGCAAAATAAAAGTGATAGAAACGGTAATTCAAATCCCAGATTCGAATCCACAGACACAACAAAAAGATCTTCGCATACAAAACCAAGAAACGAAAGAATTGTTTTTAATGATTTGCCTACAGATACTTCGGAAGAATTTGATGAAGTACCTGTTGAAGAAAATCCCGTTGATAAAACAAATTTTGTTGCTCATTTTGAAAAATTAAAAACTTTCAATGTTGCTTTAACACCTCGAGAAAAAGTTTTGTTCGAGGTGATTAAATATTTAGAAACACCGTATAAATACGGCGGCAATACTCAAAAGGGAATGGATTGTTCTGCATTTACTTTGCAGGTTTATCAAAATTCTCTAGCGATCGAAATTCCACGATCGGCACGTGAACAATATTCTACAGGAGAAAAAGTTTCCCAGGATGAATTGAATTTTGGCGATCTGGTTTTCTTCAATACTACTAAAAGATCTTTCCCGGGTCACGTAGGTATATATCTTGGTGAGAATCAATTCGTTCATGCAAGCCGCTCTTTAGGTGTTACGGTTTCATCACTTGAAGAGGCTTATTACAAGAAACGATTTGTTGGTGCAAGACGTGTTGAAACAATAGGAGAATAACAGCAATTCTTAATAATATTCAGTCCGCTTATCTATAAATTACCCCCGTTGATAATAAGACCATATTCACTTAATTTGACAAACCGATCATAAATCTTTTGGAGTAAAAATGGAATTTAGAATTGAAACTGATACTATGGGCGAAATGAAAGTCCCAGTTGATAAGTATTATGGTGCGCAGACTGCAAGATCTTTGATGAATTTTAAAATTGGCGGAGAAAGATTTCCTGCAGAAATGATTAGAGCACTTGGTATTGTAAAAAAAGCAGCAGCAATCACAAACAATGAATTAGGTGCTTTACCTAAAGACAAACTTGATTTGATTGTAAAGGCAGCCGATGAAGTTATTGAAGGAAAATTGAATGATCATTTCCCTTTAGTTGTATGGCAAACTGGAAGTGGAACCCAAACGAACATGAATGCAAATGAAGTTATCTCCAACCGTGCTATTGAAATGGCGGGCGGAGTTATGGGAAGTAAAAAACCGATTCATCCTAATGATGATGTAAACAAAGCTCAATCAACTAATGACGCTTTCCCGACATCTATTCATGTTGCGGCGGTAGAAGAAATTCATCGCAGATTAATTCCGATGGTAACAAAGTTGCGCGATTCCTTAGATGCAAAGGCAAAAGAATTTAAGGATATAATCAAAATCGGAAGAACACATTTAATGGATGCAACTCCACTTACACTCGGTCATGAATTTTCCGGCTATGCTCAACAATTAACAAATGGATTAGCGCGTATCAGTGATTCATTAAAAAGATTATATGAAATTCCTCTTGGCGGAACTGCAGTTGGTACCGGATTAAATGCTCATCCCGATTTTGCAGTTAAAGTTGCTGAAACAATTTCTAAGTTAACAGGAAAACCATTCAAAACTGCTCCGAATAAATTTGAAGCAATGGCTGCAAAAGATGCTTTAGTGGAAATAAGCGGTGTATTAAAAACTCTTGGCGCTTCATTATTAAAAATATCAAACGATATACGCTGGCTTGGTTCCGGACCAAGATGCGGAATTGGTGAAATTTCTTTACCTGAAAATGAACCCGGTAGTTCAATAATGCCAGGGAAAGTTAATCCGACACAATCAGAAGCAATGACGATGGTTTGTGCTCAAGTATTTGGAAATGATGTAACAATAAACATTGCGGGTTCAAGCGGAAATTTTGAACTGAATGTTTTTATGCCGGTTATTACATTCAATGTTCTTCAATCTATAAAATTAATTGCTGATGCTTGTGAAAGTTTTAGCCAAAATTGTGTAGATGGCATTACAGCCAATGAAATCAATATCAAGAGACACCTAGAAAATTCATTGATGCTGGTTACTTCTTTGAATCCAGTTATTGGTTACGACAATGCCGCAAAAGTTGCAAAGAAAGCTCACAAAGAGAACAAAACTTTGAAAGAAGCTGTACTTGAATTGGGACTTTTATCAGCGGAAAAATTTGATGAGGTTGTTCGTCCTGAAAAGATGATTGGTACAAAAAAATAATATTTTATGTAGGGACAACTCACGAATTGTCCCTACGAATTAAACTATGAAACATTTGAATAAAAATATTTTCTTATTGTTTATTTTTTTCATCTTATCAATATCATGCTCATCACTAGAATCCGAAGTTAAGGTTACAACAGGAACAGTTAAATATATTTCTCTCGAAGGCGGATTTTACGGCATTACAACTGATGATAATAAAAATCTTGACCCGCTTAATCTTTCTAAAGAATTTCAAGTTGACAGTAAACGAATCTACTTGAAGTACGTTGAAAAAAAAGATATGGCAAGTTTTCATATGTGGGGAATAATTGTAGAAATTATTGAGATCAGAGCATTGTAAAAAATTAAATTCTGTTCCGGGCATAAAATGAAAATTGCATTAATCCAACAAAGAGCATCTAACAGTAAAGATGAAAATATTCAAAAAGGAATTAATGCAGTTAGAAAAGCTGCATTACTCGGTGCAAAAATAGTTTGTTTTTCAGAATTAGCATTTACTACGTTCTTCCCTCAAAAATCATCAAATACAAAAGCCAAAGATGAAGCGGAAACAATTCCAGGAAAAACAACAGAAATATTTTCCAAACTTGCTAAAGAATTAGGAGTTGTTATCATTCTAAATTTATATGAGAAGGATGGAGTGAATAAATATGATTCATCTCCAGTAATTGATGCAGACGGTAAAATCTTAGGCACAACACGAATGATTCATATAACTGATTATGCATGTTTTCATGAGAAAGAATGTTACACTCCTGGAAATTCCGGTGTGCCGGTTTATGAAACAAAGTATGGTAAAGTTGGTGTAGCAATTTGCTATGACCGCCATTACCCGGAATACATGAGAGCATTGGCATTAAACGGTGCAGAGATTGTATTTATTCCTCAAGCCGGATCAGTCGGCGAATGGCCCGAAGGATTATATGAAGCTGAAATGAGAGTTGCCGCTTTTCAGAACGGATATTTTACTGCATTATGCAATCGTGTCGGAGAGGAAGAATGTTTAACTTTCTCGGGCGAATCATTTGTATGCAATCCGGAAGGAGAAGTTATTGCTCGTGCCGGTTTGGGCACTGAAGAAATTTTATTTTGCGACGTTGATTTAAATGAATGTGGTAAGTCTCACGCAAAGAGATTATTCATGCGAGATAGAAGACCGGAATTGTATACTGATTGGTTTAAAAATAAATAGATAACCTGTTATGTGAATTAGAATTTAAACCGTTAAAACGGTTCAATAGTTATACTCTGTTTTTCTAACCCCGCGATTAATCGCGGGGTTAACCGAAAAACTGTAGTCTGTTTAACTGTTTTATTTATCCGCCTCTGGAGGAACAGTTTACCAAATTAATTTTTTTTAATTCACACAACGTGTATAGATAATAAAAATCTAAGAATTGTATTATGAATCTTGACGGAATAATTTCTTTATTGATAGCTTGTATTGAATTAGTCTACATTATTAATCTTTTGATCTTTGCAGAGAAGAACTCAATCAATAAACTTGTCATTGGGATAATTTCTCTTTTGTTCGGTTATCAATTCATCGAGTTCTTGATTTGCTTTGTAGGTTTGCAGAAACAAATATTTATCTATCTCGCTTTCCTGGATATTTCATTACTTCCGCCGCTTGGATTGTACACTGTAATTAAATTCTCTGCAAAAGAATCTCAATACAGTAAACTTATTTTCATCCCGGCATTATTCTTCATCATTTATTATCCTTTTGTTATTGAGCAATTCGCAGTTACAAAATGCACGGTGCTCTATGCCTCTTATCATTACCCGTTTGGAGAGTTGTATGGAATTTTCTATTACTTACCGATAATTTTTTCCATGATCATTCTAAACAAGAAATGGGGCGCCGAAACCGATCCGCTCCAGAAAACTCTCGCACGTACATTTCTATTCGGGTATCTTTTTACTTTCATTCCTGCAATGATTCTTGCAATAGCGATCCCAACATTCATAACAGCGGTTGATAGTTTATTGTGTAAGCTAGCATTTATTTTTGCAACTTTCTTAATGATCTTTGTACTGAAAAACAAAACCATAACTAAATAGGATTTCTTTGGAAACCATTCTAAATATTTTTCTGATCATTGATAATGACATTGTTACTGCTTTCAAAGCTAAGTCATATCAAATGGAAGGAAACGACGAAGACAAAATTAAATTCTTAAAAGAACGGGCCAAGGAAGATCTAAGTACTTCATTTCATTTTAATGCCCCTCAAAATAAACGCGGCGATTTCATGTCGTATAAAAAATTTTCCAAGATCGAATCACAAGGATTACAATATAAATTGTTTGAAGAGATATTTGAAAAATTCCGAGTACCGGAAAAACCACTTATCTGTGTAACTCCGGTTGTTAATGGCGAGGTCTGGGCAAAATAGGGAATCAAAGTAGACTGATTATCCTTAAATCATATCAAACTTAATCTATCTCTTTAATCTTTTGGTTGCATTTTTTCATACCCCGCCTTATCTTGAACAGCAACTTAATAGGAGAGATCCATGCCAATTTATAAAGACTTCAAAACCATTTCACAACTTTTTCAGATTATAACTCAGGATTTTGGAAAGGGAAAAGAAAAACAGGTACTTAAATATAAATCTAAAGATCAGTGGTTAGGAATTAAGTATGATGAAGTTTATAGAGATACAGAAAATTTTGCTTTAGGACTTGCTGCATTTGGAGTTAAAAGAGGAGATCGTGTTGCGATAATTGCAGAGAACCGTCCCGAATGGGTTTACTCAGATATGGGAATACTAGGATTGGGCTGTGTTGATGTTCCACTATATCCGATCTCAACTTCTGATTCGATTGAATTTATTCTTAACAATTCGGAATCGGTGGGAGTAGTTGTCTCGAATAAGTTTCAACTAAATAAAGTATTGAAAATAAAAAATGAATGTAAAACGCTCCGTTTCATAGTCGTAATGAATAATGAAGATAAGGTCAGCGAAAAAGAAGTTTTTTCGTTTTCGGAAGTTCAATCTAAAGGAATGGAATTTAAGAAAGATCATCCTAAATACTTTGAAGATAGCTGCCGTCTCTGCCAAGAGAATGAACTTTGTACAATCATTTACACATCCGGCACAACCGGTGTACCGAAAGGAGTAATGCTGACTCATAAAAATATTGTCTCTAACATTAAAGCAGCGCATGAAATTTTTGATATAGGTGAGAATGATATTTTTCTATCATTCCTTCCGCTTTGCCATATCTTTGAAAGGATGGGCGGATACTACACTGCATTCTCAGGCGGCAGTACAATAGCTTATGCAGAAAGTATAGAAAAAATTGCAAGCAATATGGAAGATATTCATCCAACAATTATGACTGCTGTTCCGCGTCTCTTTGAACGAATGTACAGCAAGATAAAACGCAATGTAGAATCACAACCTGAGAAGAAACAGAAAATATTTAATTGGGCAATTGAAATTGGTAAAGAATATAATGTTTCAAAAAAATCCGGGCATCCGGTTCCAATCTTTCTCTCTCTTAAAAGAAAACTTGCTGATAAACTTGTCTTTCATAAATTAAGAGCTAAGACCGGTGGACAATTGCGTTTCTTTATTTCGGGCGGTGCTGCTCTTGCCCGTGAATTGGGACTTTTTTTTGAAGCTGCAGGTATTTTAATTATAGAAGGATTCGGTTTGACTGAATCATCTCCTGTAATTGCTGCCAACAGAGTGAACGATTATAAATTTGGAACTGTCGGTAAACCAATGCCGGGTGTAGAAATAAAAATTGCAAAGGATGGTGAGATTCTTGCATACGGGCCTAACATTATGCAAGGTTATTATAAAAACAAAAAAGAAACTGAGGAAACAATTAAAGACGGCTGGCTTTACACCGGCGATATCGGTGTTTTTGATGCAGAAGGATTTTTAATTATTACTGATAGAAAAAAACATTTGTTCAAAACTTCTGGTGGAAAATATATTGCACCGACTCCAATTGAAAACATGTTCTTAGCCAGCAAATATATTGATCAATTTATTTTGATTGGCGACCGCAGAATGTTTTTAAGCGCTTTAATTGTCCCGGATTATGATGCTTTAAAAGAATATGCAGATGCAAACAGAATACAATATAAATCGGTAGAAGAGCTTGTTGAGATGAAACAAATTTACGAACTGCTTGATAAGGAACTCGATGTATTCCAGAAAAAGCTTGCCAACTTTGAGCGTGTACGCAAGTTTGCAATTCTTGATAAACCTTTTACGATTGAAACCGGAGAACTTACACCTTCACTTAAAATAAAACGTAAAGTTGTTGAAGAACGTTACAAAGATTTAATTGAAGATATGTACAAAGGTTTGGAAGGATAAAATTAAGCTATGCTTGCTCTCGGTCTTGTATTCATTTTAGACTGAGAGCAAGAGTTTATATTCGTTCCCTAGAAAAATTTGTATTTAATACTCGCAAGAAGATTGCAGAACATTTTTATTACTCTGACTCTTACAAAACTCCAATCCATATCACTTCATAAATTAGCGAGTACTTTCTTTGATCATCTAACTTGATAGAGATAGTTCCTTTTTTCCCCTTTAACTATATTATATAGTAACTTATTTCTGCTTATTTTATATCGTTAAGACTTTGTTATAAGACTAGGAATGAATAAATGACATTTAGAAAAAGCACAACCATCCGGCAATTTGCACTCTCCACTCCATCCATAAAGGAAAATTGGGATATCCAAAAAGCTAAACTCAAAAAGAAGTATCCAAGTTTAACGGAAAGTGATCTACGTTATAACGAAGGGAAAAAAAGTGTAATGTGGGAGAAGCTTCAAATTAAGCTTGGACTAAGTAAAGAAGAATTGCAGAAGATAATTTCAACAATGTGATTTTTTATTGACACTGAATTTTAAACTAATTCAAAAAGGTAAATACCATGAGTAAAGGTCAAGACAGTAAAAAGAATTCAAAGAAAGAACCGGCAAAAACTATGAAAGAAAAAAAGGCAGCTAAAAGAGAGAAGAAAAACGAAAAGATGAACCATGGAATCCTCAATCAATAACACTGTGTTGGTTCGGTTAAAGTTAGCTTTTGAAAAAAGATAACCTGCGGTATGGATAATTTTTTAGAAGGCATTTACAATTATTGTGATAGGTGGTGCGAAAAATGTAATTATACAGAGAGATGCGCTACCTTTTCTGCATCGGAGAAAAACTTTCCGTCCGATAATCCGCTTTCAAATCCCAAAGAATTTTTTGAGCAGTTAAGAAAAATATTTGAAGAAACAAAGAAAATGCTTGACGAAAAATTGGAAGAATTTTCTATCGAAGAGATTCCTCAAGAAGATTTATTAGAAGCCGAACAAATTCAAAAAAGTATTGATGAAAAAATTGAAGCGAATCCTTTAATCTTAGAAGCCCGTAAGTATTCCGACTTAGTCCAACTTTGGTTCGATCAAAATTCCGAAATCCTAAAGCGAAAAGAAACAGAGTTGAATAAAAATATGCTTCTTGGCTTACACGGTTACAGTATGAATAATGCACAATTTCTTAATGAAGTTTTTGAAGTAATTCATTTTTATAGATTCTTTATCACGGCTAAGGTTATTAGAGCATTCCGCGATAAATACGAAATTGAACTTAACGATGTAGATGCCGAAGAAGATATGCTTACTTCTGCAAAATTATTTTTACTTGCCTTAACAAGATCTATTGCCGCCTGGCAAATATTGTATGATTTCTTACCGGAAACCGAAAAATCCATTTTTGATATGCTTTTGCTTCTAGGTAGAATCAGAATAAAACTGCAAGAAGTATTTCCTACAGCGTGGGAATTTAAGAGACCATATTTCGATTAATTATCTATTATTCGAATGATTTAAACCTATATAAATAATCTCATTATTCTTTCCTCCTTAAGACTAAATTTGATTTACTCTATATTTTATATAGGTATTACTATTTATTTAGTTTATAACCAAATACTTAAAAAATTAGTGCTTAATAAGTGCCTTCAGATGGCAAAAACATGTTTATTTCTTTTCCTTCATTAATAGGAATACATTAATAAGATTAGAATTGAATAATGGCTTTTAGAAAGAGCACAACTGATTGCAATTCACATCTTCCAAACCTTGAATTTCAGAAAATAATTGTAGCAATTTAACTGTTTTATCCAGAGATTTTCTCGAACAATAAAAATAATTGATCATTATCAAAGTAATTTCTAACAACAGTTAGATATAGGTCTGTCTATGAAAAAATGGAAAATGAAAGAGGGTAATACTACTCACAAGCGTAGTACCACCATGAAAACAATTACGAAGAACAAGACTTATAAAATTACTGCTCTAATTATATCTTTAATATTCATGTGTAATTTGAATGCAATAGTTGACTATTTATTTCATCCCGAGATCCCATATTTTGATGTGGAACATATAATTGTTGGATGTGCTACCGGAATATTCACTATAGTTTTTCTGATAATAGCATATTTCTATTTTTATTATCAGTGGAAACTTGAAGAGGAACTTTTCCGCACTGTCTTAAACAATGCGCCGATAACAATTTTTGCTACTGACAGTCGAGGTATATTCACTTTATCAGAAGGCAAGGGATTAGAACGTGCCGGACTGAAACCTGGTGATAATGTTGGAGTATCGGCATTCGATCTCTATAATTTTTTACCATTTGTAGAGAAAACCGGAAAAGTGACTAATGGTAAAGATGTTATCAGCCGCGCTCTTGCTGGTGAATCGGTTATAGCATTTTCTTTATTATTCGGTGTTCATTTTGAAAATCACATTGGTCCTTTACTGGATAAGGAAGGCAATATTGCTGGAATTGTGGGAGTAGCAACCGACATCACTGAGCGTAAACTGGCAGAAGAAGCGTTACGCGAAAGTGAACAAAAATATCGGAATCTGGTGGAAAACCTTGGCAAGGAATATTTCTTTTACCGGCATAATAGATATGGAGTATTCACCTACGTGAGTAATTCCATGACTGAGATGCTTGGCTATTCTATACAAGAATTCTTGACTCATCACACCGAGTACCATACTGACAACCCGATTAATAAAGAAGCTGTAAGGCATACCGAATTGAGTATACAAGGACAACGGCAGTCTCCGTACGAAATAGAGATTTATCACAAAGATAGATCCATCATCTGGTTGGAGGTTACGGAGATTCCCTTGCGCGATTATAATGGGGAAGTGCATGCCATTGAGGGAATCGCAAAAAATATCACCGAGCGTAAATTGGTGGAAGAAGAATTACGCATTTTATCTTCACGTCAGCAAGCAATTTTAGCATCTGTTCCGGATATTATTATGGAAGTTGATGACAATAAAATTTACACATGGGCTAATGCTGCTGGTTTTGAATTTTTTGGTGATGAGGTAATTGGAAAAGAGGCCTCGTTATATTTTGAGGGAGAACAAGAGACTTATAATATCGTAAAACCGCTTTTTATTGGAAGTGAAAATATAATTTATGTGGAAAGCTGGCAGCGACGCAAGGATGGGAAAAAACGTTTACTTGCATGGTGTTGCAAAGTTCTTAAAGATGAAAACGGAAAAGTAACAGGTGCACTATCTTCTGCACAAGACATCACCGAGCACAAACTGGCAGAGATACAAATCCAATATCAAGCAAATCTGCTGGAGAATGTTTCGGATGCCACTCTTGCTACTGACAGGCAATTCAATATTCAGTACTGGAATACTGCAGCTGAAAAACAATATGGCTGGACATCGGCAGAAGTCTTAGGTAAACATTTTACATTGTTTATAAAGCCAAATTACTTAAGTGAATCACGTAAAACTGTTATGCAAAAGATTTTGCAAAACGGTTATTGGAGTGGTGAATTATTACATAACCGTCGTGATGGAACACTCTTCTCAGTTCTGGCTACAATATCCGAAGTTAAAAATACTGAAGGCCATGTTGTTGGACACATCGCCATCAATCGTGATATCACCGAGCGCAAGAAGGCTGAAGAAAAACTCCTTGCTTCGGAGATTCGTTATCGCCGTCTCTTTGAATCGGCAAAAGATGGAATTCTGATACTCGATGCAAAAACCGGTAACATATTGGATGTAAATCCATTCTTAGCCAAACTGTTGGGCTATTCAAAAGAACAGTTAGTGGAAAAAGATGTCTGGGAAATCGGATTCTTCGAAAATATTGTTGCCAATCAAGATAAATTTTTTGAATTACAGCGGAAAAAATATGTACGTTATGAAAATTTGCCACTTGAAACAGCCGACGGACGAAAGATCAATGTTGAGTTTGTCAGCAACGTTTATTTAGTAAATGATCAAGAGGTAATTCAATGCAATATTCGAGACATAACCGACCGCAAAAAAGCAGAAGAAGAAATTAAAGAGTCGAAAAGACAATTAGAGCAGCTATATAAACGCTTAAATGATATAAGAGAAAACGAACGTTTAGAAATATCAAGAGAGATTCACGATGAGTTGGGACAATCGCTGACAGCTCTTAAAATGGATTTAAATTGGACTAAAGAAAATCTTACAGACAAAATGCTCGTTGCAAAGAAATTTAACAGTATGATAGATATCGTAAGCGAGACCATAAAAAAAGTACAAAGAATTTCCGCTGCTTTGCGTCCCGGTATGTTAGATGATCTGGGTTTGATTCCTGCAGTACAATGGTACGGTCAAGAATTTGAAGAACGCACGGGATTAAAATGTAATTTCGATTTAAAAGAACTGCCTTCACATAATTCTCAAATAAATTTAACTTTGTTCAGAATATTTCAAGAAGGGTTAACAAATATTATCAGACATGCAGACGCAAAAAGTGTTGACGTAAAACTTTATTCATCATTAGGCAATATTATTTTAAAAATTACTGATGATGGAATTGGAACGGAACAAGAAAAAATAGATTCAAAAGAATCACTCGGTTTATTAGGTATGAAGGAGAGGATTAAACATTTTAATGGAAGTCTGGAAATAATTTCTTCTGAAAATAAAGGAACAAGTTTAATCGTAAGTATTCCAATTATTAATTAAAGGGGTAGATATGCATGTTCTTGTAGCTGATGATCATTCTATTGTAAGAGAAGGCTTAAAACAAATTATTAGAAAAATTGAAGGCGTTTCTAAAGTAGAAGAAGCATCTGATGGTCACGAAGCGCTTTCTAAAATTGAAAAAAACAAATATGATTTAGTAATACTTGATATATCAATGCCGGGATTAAGCGGTTTGGATATTCTGAAAACAATGAAAGATAAAAATGAAAAAGCACATGTCTTAATTTTAAGTGTTCACCCTCAAGAGCAGTATGCTATACGAGCATTTAAATTAGGCGCTGCCGGTTATTTATGTAAAGACAGTATTAATGAAGAACTTTCATCGGCAATAAAAAAAATTGCTGTGGGAAGTAAATACATTTCTCCGGCATTTGCAGAAAAAATTGCTTTCGATAAAAATGGTGATATAAATAAATTACCGCATGAAAAACTTTCCGAACGTGAATTCCAGATAATGTGCATGCTTGCAAATGGGAAAACCGTTAAGGAGATTGCAAACGAACTTAATATTAGCGATAAAACAGTAAGTACACATCGGATGCGTCTTCTTGAAAAGATGGGTTTTAGAAATAACGCAGAACTTACTCACTATGCAATTAAAAATAATCTGGTAGAATAATTTACTTCTCTGTGTTCTCTGCGACTACTCAGAGTCCTTTGCGTTTAAGGATTGTAAGGATTTTACCGCAGAGAACGCAAAGATGACGCAAAGTCCGCAAAGATATTTTCAATTATTGTCAACTACTTGATCCATGTCAGGCAATCCTTACACAGGAATCAGTATTTACCTGATAACAATTAAACCCTCCTTCATTTAACTTTTCATCAACAGAATTATGCATAATACTCAAAGGCACTAAAATGAAGATAATTATTGTGGATGATTCCGAACTGCTTCGCAATAGTATTAAAGAATCACTTAACGATTTAAAAAATATAAAAATTATTGGTGAAGCAGATAACGGAACAGAAGCTGTAAAAATTATAGAAGAAAAAAAACCGGATTTTGTAATACTAGATATTCGAATGCCGGAAATGAACGGTATTGAAGTTCTAAAAAAAATTAAGGAAAGGAACAATAAACTAAAAGTATGCATCTTTACAAACTATCCGTATTCTCAATATAAGGAGAAGTGTTTAGAAGAAGGCGCCGATTATTTTTTTGATAAGAATATAAATTTTCAAGAAATAAAAAATTTGATAGTACAGCTTGCAAAGGAATCGGAGAAGTAATGAATGATTTAAATAATATCAGTATTCAAAAAATTGTTTTATTCAGTTTAGATAAACCTCGATTTTCACTTTACTTATCTGCTGTTGAAAGAGTAGTCCGAGCAGTTGAGATCACACCTTTACCAAAAGCTCCGAAAATTGTTTTAGGAGTGATAAACTTTCATGGTGAGATAATACCGGTCATAGATATTCGCAAACGGTTCAATCTCTTTTCAAGAGAATTGAAATTAGAAGATCGTTTTATTATTGCACGAACTTCAAAACGGCTTGTTGTTCTTGTAGTAGATTCGGTGGAAGGAGTTTATGAACTTGAACACCATCAAGTAGTAGATGCTGAAAAAGCATTTCCGTTTACAGACTATATATCGGGCGTAGCAAAAATTGAAACCAATATTGTATTGATAAATGATCTTGAAAAATTTCTTTCTCTTGATGAAGAAAAAATATTAGATAAAGCACTTTCCGGAGATACTGAATGAAGTACACGCTGCCGGAAAATACTTTATTACGATTAAGTGAATTTATTGCCAACAATCTTGCATTGCATTTTCCTAAAGAGCGATGGAATGATTTAGAACGTAATATAGCAACAGCCGCAAAAGAATTTGGTTATAGCGAAATAGAGAATTTTATTCAACGAATTTTGTCTTCACCATTAACACGCGAGCATGTAGAAATCTTGACCTCCCATCTTACAATTAACGAAACTTATTTTTGGCGCGAACCTAAAACCTTTGAAGCATTGGAACAAAAAATTCTTCCTGAACTAATTCGTTTGCGGCAGGAAGAGAAACGAATAAGAATTTGGAGTGCCGGATGTTCAACAGGTGAAGAAGCATATTCAATTGCAATCGCACTGAATAAAATCCTACCGAATATTAACGATTGGAATATTACAATTCTTGCTTCGGATATTAGTCCGCGTATTTTACGTAAAGCCTCAACCGGTGAATACAGTGAATGGTCATTCCGTAGTGCGCCTCACTGGTTAAAAGAAAAATACTTTTTACATAGAGAGAAAAATAGGTTCGAGATTATTCCCGAAATAAAAAGCATGGTAAAATTTGAATATCTTAATTTAGCTGAAGATGTTTTCCCATCACCGCTGAATAATACAAATGCAATGGATATAATTTTTTGTCGTAACGTGCTTATGTATTTCACTCAGAATCGTGTTAAGCAAGTAGTGCGCGGTTTATACAATACACTCGTAAAAGACGGCTACCTTGTTGTTTCTGCAAGTGAACTCTCGCTTCTGACTTATTCCGATTTCCAAGCAGTTAAATTTTCCGGGATGGTTATTTACCAAAAGACTTCTAAGAAATTAAAATATCAGAAACCGCTGCCCGTTATAGAAGTTGAATATAAACCGGTTTCGTTAAAATCGTTTTTAGAACCTATAAAAATTATTGAAGAGATAGAACCTCAAATCCGTAAAATCGAAAATGAAATTCTTCATGTAATAGAAAAACCTGTACATATTGATTCAACTTATGAAGAAGCATTATCGTCCTATTCTCAAGGCAACTACACGGATGTAATTAATAAACTTCAGAAAGATGATCAAACATTAGAAGAACAAATACTGCTGACCAGAGCTTACGCTAATCAAGGTAAACTTGCTGATGCATTAAAATCATGCGAGAAGGCAATCGCTTCAAACAAACTTGATCCGCGGTTACAATATTTATACGCAACAATTCTTCAGGAAAATAATCAATTAGATGAGGCAGTCGCCTCGTTGAAACGTGCAATATATTTAGACACTAACTTTGTTCTCTCATACTACTCTTTAGGAAATATATATCAGCGGCTTGGTAATGTTACTTACGCTAAAAAATGTTTTGAAAATGTTTTAACAATTTTAAATAAGTGCAGTCAAGAAGAAATTCTGCCGGAATCAGAAGGACTAACAGCCGGAAGATTCAAAGAAATAATAAACGCTTCAATACAGTCGGGAATGTTATTATGAAAAAAACTCAAACTGATCTTGAGCAAGAGAATAAAACAAAAGTTGACTGGAACGGTATTAAAACAAAAGTAAATTTTTTACAAGAAAACCTTGATCAAAAGACTATTCTTCTTGAAGTAGAAAGAAATTCAATATTGAAAGCAAGAGCCCAAGCTCTAGCTGTTGAAATTATAGACGAGTCTGCTCAAAAAGAATTTATAGAAATTATGGAGTTCAGTTTAGCATCTGAAACTTACGGAATAGAAACTGCTTTTATCCGAGAAGTTTACCCGCTGAAAGATTTTTCACCTTTACCGGGGACACCATCTTTTGTACTTGGAATTGTAAACGTGCGCGGACAAATTATTTCTGTGATTGATCTAAAAAGATTCTTCAATCTACCAGAAAAAGGTTTGGGAGAATTGAACAAAATAATTATCGTCCGCAATGAACGGATGGAGTTTGGAATTCTGGCAGATGTCATTCAAGGAACTCGTTCGGTATCACTTGATACGATTCAGAGTTCTCCAGTTTCAACAATTGAAATTGGATCAGGTTATTTGAGAGGTGTTACAAGTGATCATACTATCATCCTTGATGCAGAAAAGATTTTAGAGGATGAAAAAATAATTATACATCAAGAGGCAGAATAAATATTTCTTAAATAAAGGGGTAATAAACATGAAATATTTTAATAATCTATCTACACGTGCTAAGCTGTTATTTAGTTTTGGATTGATTTGGATAATGTTTCTAGTGGTTATAATCGTTGCATACAGTGGCCTACAAACAATCACACAATCCGAAAAAGAATTGTATGATGTTCATTTTCAAATAGCTCTTGAACTGCGCGAAGTAAGATCTCACCAGAATTTCAATAGAGCAGCCATTCTGGATATGATGCTAACTAAAAACAAGACTGAACAAGTAGCTTTTGAGGGAATAATAAAAGAAAGAAAGCTAGCAATTGAGGTTATACTCGAAAAGCTATCTAAACTTAATATGGATTCTCAATTCTACAGCAGGTTAAAAGAATTAAAAGATAATATAAATGAATATCGTTCAACCCGAGACAAAGAAATTTCTTTTATTCGAGAAGGGAAAATAGAAGAAGCGAAACAATTAGGAATTAGTATTGGAAGTAGTCAGTTTGAAAAGGTCAGATCAATTGCAACAGAAATGGGGGATAAGGCAGCAAAAGATGCCGAAGACCAACTTTTAATTGATCAGCAGCAGGCAAATTCTTCAATACTTCTTTTTATAGTATTTGGAATAGTTATGCTTTTTTTCAGTGTGGTAATGATAATATTATTGAACAGAACAATTGCCCAGCCGCTAAAAGAGATTGCTAAAATAGCTACACAAATAAGTGAAGGAGATTTGAACGTTGAGATTTCTAATGTTGAAAGGAAAGATGAAGTTGGTATCCTTTTGCAGACTTTCAATAGAATGGTAAATGTTCTTAAAAGAATGGCAACTGCTGCTCAACAAATAGCTTCCGGAGATCTTACAGGATCTATTATTCCTCAATCAGGGAAAGATATTCTTGGAAATACTTTTTTACAGATGATAAACAATCTACGTCGTATTACGAAAGATATTCTTGAAGGAGTCAATTTGCTTGGCTCATCGGCAAGCGAAATTTTAGCAGCAACAACGCAAGTTGCATCCGGCTCCGCAGAAACTGCGTCAGCGATAAGTGAAACAACTACAACAGTAGAAGAAGTACGACAAGCGGCACAACTATCCAGCCAAAAAGCAAGTCGTGTTTCTGAAAACGCACAACAAGTTTCTCAGGTAACTCAATCAGGTCAAAAAGCAGTTGATGAAACTGTTAACGGAATGCATAATATTCAAAATCAAATGGAATCGGTTGCAAATACAATTGTAAGATTGAGCGAGCAGAGCCAGCAAATTGGAGGAATAATAGCTTCTGTAACGGATGTAGCTGACCAATCAAATTTACTTGCAGTCAATGCCGCAATCGAAGCCGCTAAAGCCGGAGAACATGGAAAAGGATTTGCAGTTGTCGCACAGGAAATTAAAAATCTTGCACAGCAATCAAAACAAGCTACAATACAAGTTCGTAATATTTTGAGCGATGTACAGAAAGCAACAAGTGCCGCTGTAATGGCAACTGAACAAACAAGCAAAGCTGTTGAAAATGGCGTAAAGCAATCAACTCAAGCAGGCGAATCAATTAAAAAATTAGCAGAAAGCAGCAGCAAAGCTGTAGATGCTGCTACACAGATTGTCGCATCGAGTCAACAACAGGTAGTCGGGATGGATCAAATTGGTTTAGCTATGAATAACATTAATCAAGCCGGTGCAGAAAATGCAGCAAGTATGTTGCAGGCTGAAAAAGCAGCTAAAGGTTTAAATGAATTAGGTATAAAATTAAGACAGCTTGTTGAACAGTATAAAATTTAAAGGTAGTTACTTAGATGGATACAAAAGATGAAGAATTTTTAAAACGGCTTCAGGCAACTTTTCGTATTGAAGCGAATGAGCATATTCTAGGACTTACTTCCGGTTTAATTGAATTAGAGAAGTCACCTAAAACTGAAAAGACAGCTGAAGTGATTGAAACTATTTTCCGTGAAGCACACAGTTTAAAAGGTGCCGCACGTTCCGTTAATATGAAAAATGTCGAATCTATCTGCCAGGAGCTAGAGAGCATATTCGGAAAATTAAAAAGCGAAAAATTTCTATTAACTGCTGCTCAATTTGATCTGATTCATAAAACTATTGATAATATTTCGAAAATGGTTTCGGGGACTGGAATAAAAACCCCAATTAATAATAGAGAATTAATAAAACAGTTACGATCTATATCTGAAGAAGATCAAGAAAGTAAAAGTGTTGAAGAGAAAACAAAATTTGTTAAGAAACCATCTAAGGAAACCGGAAAGGTCGTTTCGCCAAAAAGCAGTTTATCTGCTGCAACAGATTTAATTGAAGAGAAATCATTACAGTTAGAAACAGTAAGGATACCGACGGCAAAATTGGATCCACTTTTTTTACAAGCCGAACAAATGATTCAATATAAAATAGCAGCCGCACAAAGAACTGCTGAACTGAAATCAATAAATGATTCTATAGATTTTTGGAAAAAAGAGTTAAGAAAACAGAAATCCCACTTTTCTACTGAAAGTGAATCTCTGTTAAAAGAAATAATTGATTGGAACAATGAACAATTAAATGAACTCGAAATCAAAATAGCTGCTGTTGCCCATGTATTAGAAAATGATCAGCGTTCACTCGGACGAATGATTGATGATCACCTTGAATCAATAAAAAACGTTTTGATGCTTCCTATATCTACAATAGTTGAAGGCTTTCCAAAATTTGTAAGAGATCTATCGCGCAGTCAAGGCAAAGAAGTTGAGTTGATAATCCTTGGGAAAGAAATAGAAGTTGATAAGCGGATTTTAGAAGAGTTGAAAGATCCTTTAATTCATTTAGTGCGGAATTGCATTGACCATGGAATAAAAAAACCAGATGAACGTGAGCGATTGAATAAACCATCACTAGGAAAAGTAACATTAAGTTTTAATTCAACTGAAAGTCGTCATTTAGAAATAATCATTTCCGATGACGGTATTGGTATTGATCTTGATAAAGTTCGATCTGCGGCTCTCAAATCCGGAATGATTGCTAAAGATTCTTTGGAAAAGATAAGTTCTCAGGAAACTCTGTCATTAATATTTCAATCTGGTGTAACAACAAGTCAAATTATAACGGACATTTCAGGACGCGGATTAGGTTTAGCGATAGTTCGTGAGAAAGTAGAAAAACTTGGCGGATCGGTTTCAGTAAACAGCCAGCCGAATATTGGTACTACGTTCCGTCTCTTTCTACCGCTCACAATTTCTACTTTAAGAGGAGTCATTGTTAGATCTGGCGAAAATTTATTTGTTATACCGACTCTTTATATAGATAAAGTTGTAAGAGTTAATTGTGAAGAAATCAAAACAGTTGAAAACAGAGAAACAATAATAATAGACGGGAAAATAATCACAACTGTAAACCTTGGAAATGTTTTGGGATTAGTTAATAAAGTTGAAAGCAAATTAAATAAAAAAAATAACGCAGAAGATCATCTTAATTTTATACAATTAATAATTCTCGTTCACGCTGATAAAAAAATTGCTTTTGTAGTAGATGAAATTTTAGAGGAATATCAAATACTGGTTAAAGAATTAGGAAAGCAGTTAAGCCGAGTGCGCAATATAAGCGGAGCTACAATTCTCGGCTCGGGAAAAGTTGTACCCGTAATTAATGTTCCGGACCTAATGAAATCATCATCGCGAACTGATGTATCTGTAACTGAATTGAAAGGAAAAGAAACTGAGACAAAAAAGAAATATAAAATCCTTGTAATAGATGATTCCATTACATCTCGAACGCTTATAAAAAATATCGTAGAGACAGCAGGTTATTTAGTCGAGACAGCCGTTGATGGTGTTGATGCATTTACGAAAACTTTAATAGGAGAATTTGATTTGTTAGTATCCGATGTTGATATGCCGAGGATGAACGGATTTGAACTTACCGCAAAAATTAGAAAAGAAAAAAAACTTAGTGAACTTCCGGTTGTACTTGTTACGGCACTGGAAACTCGCGAAGACCGCGAACACGGGATAGATGTTGGCGCAAACGCCTATATAGTAAAAAGCAGTTTTGACCAGAGTAATTTATTAGAGGTAATTAATAAACTTTTGTGAATATTTCAGGAACAACCGCAATGATCAAAGTTCTTATCGCAGAAGATTCGCCAGTAATGCAGCAATTACTAATTCATGCAATTAGTTCTGATCCGATCTTCAAAATTGTTGGTATTGCCGATGATGGTGCAGAAGCAATTGATGCTGCTAAAAAATTAGATCCGGATATTATTGCAATGGATTGGCACATGCCGAGGATTGACGGCAAGGAAGCAACTCGGATAATTATGGAAACAAATCCTACACCAATAGTAATCGTTACAGGAAGTTTAGCATCTAAAGACGTGATGTTTTCATTTAGTATGATTGAAGCCGGAGCTTTAGCAATAGTAAAAAAACCGCCAAGTATAGATCACCCGGATTATAAAAAAGAGACTCAAGAATTAATCCAAACTTTAAAACTGATGTCCGAAGTAAAAATGGTTAAACGGATTAAACCAACAACACAAAAATATATTTCTTCTAAACCTACAATTGCAAAATCAATTAAAGAAGATTCGGCAATACAGGTTATTGCTATTGGAGCTTCAACAGGCGGACCTCTAGTATTACAAAAAATTTTTTCAGAATTACCGAAAAATATTCCTGTTCCAATATTAATTGTTCAACACATTTCACACGGGTTTACGGAGGGTTTTGTTGAATGGTTGAAAAGTACAACAAATTTTCCATTACATATAGCATCTCATGGTGAATATCCGCTTCCGGGACATGGCTATATAGCTCCCGATGATTTTCACATGGGAGTTGAAAGCGGACCAAGAATTGTACTTAGCACTCACGAAGTAGAAAATAATTTGCGTCCTTCTGTCGCTTATCTTTTCCGTACAGTAGCTCAGGTGTTCGGTTCCAAAACAATTGGTGTATTGCTTACCGGAATGGGACGGGATGGAGCAGATGAATTGAAGCTATTGAAAGATAAAGGTGCGATTACAATTGCACAAGATAAAGAGAGCTCTGTTGTACACGGCATGCCGGGTGAAGCAATAAAACTTAATGCAGCTACTCATGTTCTATCACCTGATGAAATAATTACTACTCTTATTGAATTAATTAAAAAATGAATGGGGAATTTTTATGAAAAAAAATATAAATACTGAAAATAATTTTGATCAAATCTTAATAGCTGAAGACAGCGTTACCCAAGCAGAACAATTAAAGTACATTCTTGAGAAATACAAATACAATGTACTAGTAACCAAAAATGGCAAAGAAGCTCTTGGACTAATTCTTAAACATAAACCTTCTCTTGTTATCAGCGATATAATTATGCCTGAAATGAATGGTTACGAATTGTGTAAAGAAATAAAATTGTGTGAGAGCACTATGGACATTCCTGTTATACTTCTAACATCTCTTACTCGTTCTGAAGACGTACTTGAAGGTATTGCTTGCGGAGCTGATAATTTTATAACTAAACCTTACCGTGAAGATTATCTTATTGCACACGTTAAACAAATTCTTGCAAATAAAAATATCTATAAAAATGAGAGAGTAAGAGTTGGAGTGGAAATAATATTGGGTGGTAAAAGACGTTTTATTACAGCCAGTCAACAGCAGATGCTTACACTGCTCCTCTCAACTTATGAAGCGGCAGTTCAGAGAAATAATGAATTGGTACAGACACAGGACGATTTAAAAAAAATTAATGAACATTTAGAAGAATTAGTGATAGAAAGAACTGCTGAGCTTACAGCAGAGAATGCTATTCGTAAACGTGCTGAAGAACGAATTAAAAAATTAAATCGCGTTTATGCAGTACTTAGTAACATCAATCAAGCCATCGTCCGAGTTCATGATATAAAACAATTACTGAAAGATGCTTGTTTGATAGCTGTTGATGAAGGAAAATTTCAGAGTGCTTGGATTGGTATCGTAAATTATGAAACAAAGAAAATCGAAACTTTTGCAACTGCCGGTTTAGTAAACAATTTAATAGAAGTGAGCACTAATCAAAATCCGATTTTGAATGTGATTAAATCGGGAAAACATTTTGTTACAAATAATATTAATGATGATAAAAACATAGATGATATTTGGAAACAAAATTCTTTGTCTTATGGATTTAGATCATTTGCAGTTTTCCCTCTTATAGTTTTTGGAAAAGTGATTGGCGGATTCAGCATCTATTCAAATGAAGTGGGATTTTTCGATAATCAAGAAATGAACTTACTTGATGAAATGTCAACTGATATTTCATTCGCATTAGAATATATTCAAACAGATTCTGAACGAAAGAGAGCTGAAGAAGAAATAGCTATGCTTGCTCACTCATTGAGAAGTGTTAATGAAAGTGTTAGTATAACTGATATGGGAGATAATTTTCTATTTGTCAATGAATCATTTTTGAAAACTTATGGCTACAATAAAAACGAATTAGTTGGAAAACATGTGAGCATAGTACGTTCGTTTAACAATCCTCCGGAATTAGTTGGTGAAATATTGCCTGCCACATTACGTGGAGGATGGCGAGGTGAATTGTGGAACAAAAGAAAAGATGGAAGTGAATTCCCAATTTATCTTTCCACAACAACTATATATAATAAAGATAGCAAACCTTTGGGGTTAATTGGAGTTGCTTCAGATATTTCAGAGCGCAAAAGAACTGAGAAAGAATTGATAGCAGCAAAAGAAAAGGCAGAGGAATCCGATAAATTGAAATCAGAATTCCTAGCACAAATGTCCCACGAAATTAGAACTCCTTTGAATGCAATAGTTGGGAATGTGGAATACCTTAATGATACACTTAATGAACAAATGAATTCAGATACTCGTGATAGTTTTGAAGGTATTGATCTGGCATCAAAAAGAATTATTAGAACTGTTGATTTAATACTTAACGTAGCAGAATTACAAACCAGCGGCTATAAACCTCTTTTCGAAAAAATCGATCTAAATTTAGATGTACTTTATAAACTTTATCAAGAATATTTGCCTTCAGCTAAGCAAAAAGGACTGGAGTTTTTATATACTTGTAAAGAAAAAGTTGCAATCGTTAATGCTGATGGGTACAGTATAGCCCAGATCTTTGCCAATTTGATTGATAACGCAATTAAGTACACAATAAAAGGTAAGGTAGAAATATTATTAGGGAAAAATACGAACAGTGAAATTTTTGTTGAGGTAAAAGATACCGGCATAGGAATGAGTAAAGAATTTCAACAAAAACTATTTGAACCATTCACACAAGAAGAGCAAGGATATACTAGAAGCTATGATGGAAGTGGTCTTGGATTAGCGCTAGTAAAAAATTATTGCGAGATAAACAATGCAATAATAGAAGTTGAAAGTGAAAAAAATGTCGGCTCAACATTTAGAGTAATATTTAAAAAATGAAACATCAGAAAAATTCCAGCAAGATGTCTTTGCGAGAAGTGAAACGACGAAGCAATCTATTTTCACTTTAAGATTGCTTCATCCATCCTTCGTATGGATTCGCAATGACAATTTAGGAGGTTGAAATGAAAAAAATGTTAATAGTAGAAGACGATGATCTATCTCAAAATATATTGAAAAAAATATTCAAGAATGATTTTGAAATTGATTTTTGTGAATCAGTTGAAGGGTATTATGAAAAATATTCAGACACAAAATATGACATAATGATAATGGATATATCGTTAAAAGGGCCTAAGAGTGGTTTGGATTTAATAAAAGAGATTAAAACAGCACCCTCATTTACCGGCACACCGATACTTTGTTTAACTGCACACGCACAAACAAAAATGCGGCAAACAGCAATAGAATCCGGTTCAGATTATTTTATTACAAAACCGGTTTCTAATAAAATATTGAAAGAAGCAGTTGAATTTCTCTTAAAATCTAAATAGTAAAGAAATAGAATAAAAATTTAATAGATTATTTCATTCATAATTATCAAATCTTAAATCTAAAATCAAAAATCGTAAATTAGAGAATGGCGAAATACGATTGACGATGTACGATTGACGATTGCAGATTGATGATTGAATGAAAATTCGTAAATCAAAAATCGTAAATCCAAAACATAGGGGGTTGTAATGAATGCTGAGGAATTAAAAAAAAGAACAAAGTTGTTTGCATTAGAAGTAATAAATTTAGTAGAAAGTTTACCCAAGACTAAAACTACCAATGTAATTAGTAATCAACTCATTAGGAGTGGTACCAGCGTAGGCGCTAATTATAGAGCTGCATGTAGAGCCAAATCGAAAGCAGATTTTATTAATAAACTCAAAATTGTAGAAGAAGAGGATGAGGAATCAATTTATTGGATGGAGTTATTAGAAGATGCAAAAGTTGTTGAATCATCTAAATTAACTCACATAAAGAAAGAAGCTGATGAACTCTTATCAATATTTGTCTCATCTATTAAGAAAGCAAAAGGGATTAGGGATTGACGATTGCAGATTAATGAAGAACGATTGTGGATTGACGATTTTAGATTGTAGATTGATGATTGAAGATTGGAAATGTTTTTTCATTCGTCAATCGTAAATCATACATCGTAAATAATTCCTAGATCGCAAATCCTTCATATCAGATTACAAGATTTTTCTTATATTTACCCGCAAATAAACCACATTATTGAGTTATGTCTTGGCTAAAGAAAAAGTTTTAGTTACCTCAGCGTTGCCTTATGCAAATGGAAATATTCATCTTGGGCATTTAAGTGGTGCATATCTTCCGGCTGATATTTACGTTCGCTACAAACGATTGAATGGCGATGACATCCTTTATATCTGTGGATCAGATGAACATGGTGTGCCGATTACAATTACTGCTGATAAAGAGAAGATTACACCAAAAGAAGTTATTGATCGTTTCCATAATGCTAACAAATCCGCTTTCGAAAAATTTGGAATGAGCTTTGATATTTACTCCCGAACAAGTTTGCCTATCCACCATGAAACAGCGCAATCTTTTTTCAAATCATTTTACGATCAGGGAATTCTTGTAGAAAAGAAAACAATGCAATTCTACGATGAAAAAGTAAAAATGTTTTTACCAGATCGTTATGTAGAAGGCACTTGTCCGCGTTGTGGAAATGAAGAAGCCCGGAGCGACGAATGTGAAAGATGCGGTTCTCTTTATGATCCGTCTGAATTGAAAAATCCGAAAAGTAAGATTAGCGGAGAAACTCCTGTATTGAAAGAAACATCACATTATTTTTTCCCATTAGGAAAATACCAAGACAGGTTAAAAAAATATATTGATGAGATGAATGAAAAATATGGCTGGAAAGATAACGTTCTTAATTATTGTCGAGGATGGTTCAACGATGGTTTGAAAGACCGCGCAATAACCCGCGACCTTGATTGGGGTGTTAAAGTTCCGTTGGATGGTGTGGATAATAAAGTTCTTTATGTTTGGTTTGAAGCAGTTCTTGGTTATATCTCAGCTACAAAAGAATTATCGCATCAGCGTAGTGAACCGGATTTGTGGAAAGAATACTGGCAAGGTAAAGACACAAAGTATATTGCGTTCATCGGAAAGGATAATGTTGTATTTCACACTATTATTTTTCCTGCAATACTTATGGCTTGGAACGATGCCAACAAAGATAAATTTATTCTCCCTCAGAATGTTCCTGCAAACGAATTCCTAAATTTTGAAGGAAAGAAATTTTCTAAAAGCCGCGGATGGGGAATTGATCTTAATGAATTCTTGCAATTATTTCCTGCTGATCTTCTTCGTTATACTCTCGCGGCTAATCTTCCGGAAAATAAGGACACTGACTTTTTCTGGAAAGAATTTCAATCGCGTACTAACGGTGAACTTGCCGATATACTGGGAAACTTTGTGAACCGGACATTTACTTTTGCACACAAACATTTTGAAGGTAAAGTTCCGGAAAGAAATAAATTACAAAAAATCGATGAGGAGATGCTCGATTATCTAAAATCTCAACCTCAAAAGATAGCAGATTTAATTGAGCGCTATAAGATTAAAGATGCTGTTTTTGAAATGATGAATCTTGCACGTGCCGGGAATAAATATTTTAATGACTCTGGGCCATGGATAACTTCAAAGAAAAACAAAGAACAATGTGCAACAACAATAAATATTTGTCTAAATACAATTTATACACTCGGGGTAATTTTTGAACCGGTAATTCCCAATACTAGTGTCAAAATTTTGAAGATGCTAAATGCAAGACCGACTGAATGGTCTAAGTCTGGAGATTCAATTTTGCATCACGGACAAAAACTTAATAACGCAGAAATTTTATTCACAAAAATTGAAGATAAAGTGATTGAAGAACAGATTAATAAACTCGAACCAGCGGCCGATAAGCCAATAGAATCAATAGAAGAAATTACTATTGATGAATTCAAACGGGTAAAGTTAAAGGTTGCAAAAATTATTGCTGCCGAAAATGTTAAGAAGAGTGATAAACTTCTTAAACTTCAGATTGATTTAGGAAGTGAACAACGCCAATTAGTTGCCGGAATTGCAAAAAGTTATAAACCGGAAGAACTTATCGGGAAAAAAGTTTTAGTAGTTGCTAATCTTAAAGCAGCAAAATTATTCGGAATAGAATCTCAAGGAATGATCTTGGCGGTTGATACTCAGGAAGATGGAAAAGTAAAGATCATTGAGATAGACGAAGCGATTAATCTCGGAACCACCGCAAAATAATTTTTTAAAAATAGAACACGGATTTTTATGATGATTAT
>Ga0209514_10002056_pt1 | contig 32220 bp, 32 predicted proteins | sample Subgrocontami58m_FD_187452 | JGI IMG/M metagenome (GOLD analysis project Ga0209514, IMG submission 187452) | Subsurface groundwater microbial communities from S. Glens Falls, New York, USA - GMW37 contaminated, 5.8 m (SPAdes) (version 3) | ecosystem: Environmental > Aquatic > Deep subsurface >...
CAGCATCACCCTCACCGCAAGTTGTACCGACAAGGCCGGCAACACCGGTTCGGCCAGCTCCACCGTGAAGGTCGACAAGACCCTGCCGACCATCAGTGGTGACCGCACGCCGGTAGCGAACAGCTTCGGCTGGAACAACAGCGACGTGACCGTGAGCTTCACCTGCGCCGACGAGGCGGGCGGTTCGGGCCTGGCCTCGTGCAGCGCTCCCACCACGCTGACCGCCGAGGGCGCCGGTCAATCGGTGACCGGCACGGCCAAGGACACCGCCGGCAACACCGCCTCGGCCACGGTCGGCGGCATCAACATCGACAAGACGGCGCCGGTGGCCGCTCCCACCCAGAGCCCCGTCGCCAACGGTGCGGGCTGGAACAACAGCGACGTGACGGTGGCTTGGAACTGGACCGACGGCGGCGCCGGTGCCGACCCGGCCAACTGCACGACCAGCAGCACCTCGACCGGCGAGGGCAGCATCACCCTCACCGCAAGTTGTACCGACAAGGCCGGCAACACCGGTTCGGCCAGCTCCACCGTGAAGGTCGACAAGACGGCCCCCGAGCTGTACAACCAGTTCGATCCGGCCACCAAGGACGTGCTGGTGTTTGCCCGCGACGGCGGCTCCGGCGTGCCCGCCGGCCTGCTCACTCCCGTCTCCGTCACCACGGCCAAATGGGGCGATGGCGACGACGGCGATGACGACCACGATTGGCACGACAAGTGGGACGGCGACAGCAAGACCAAGACCCAGGACGACAAGAACGCCAAGGGCAACAAAGACGACAAGGGCGGCAACAAGGGCGACGACGGCAAGGACAAGGACAAGGACAATGGCCGCGACCACGACGGCAACGCCATCAAGGTCCAGGTCCGCACCTACAGCGTGACCGACGCCGCCGGCAACACCACCACCCTGGTGGAGAAGGTGAAGCAGAGCGGCCACGAGATCAAGGTCAGCATGGTCAGCGTGCAGTACAACGGTGGCCCGGTGGTGACGCTGGCCAAGAACAGCAAGCACTTCGAGTGGTCCACCGACCGCAGCGGCGTCATTAAGGAGCTGGAGCAGAAGATGACGGCCGGCTCCGGCAGGGACCGCAGGTCGGTGGGCGCCAAGTACCAGGCCGACAAGAACCAGACCCGCATCGAGACCGGCGGCCCCGGGCCCGACGTCCACACCACCAAGCCGGGACTGGTGCTGCTGCGGCTGGCCACGATAGCAGGCAAGCTTACCATCGAGTACTAAGCGAACCGTGGCGTAGCGAGAAGGCCCCTCCGCAAGGAGGGGCCTTCGCTTGTCCGGGTAAGAACCGTGGCGTGGGGGAGAGGGCGAGCGCCGGCGCCCATTCCGTGTCACCGCCCAACCGCGTACGTACCCTTCCGCCCTCCGGCCGCCTCCCGTATGATGGGGCGGCCTAACCGAACACCAGGAGGTCGCCCGTGTCGATGCCCGCGAAACACGCCGTGATGGAGCAACTGTTGCTGGAAGGGACGAAGTACGTCTTCGGCAACCCCGGCTCCACCGAGCTGGCGTTCATGGACGGCCTGCAGGACTACCACCAGCTCCAGTACATTCTTGGCCTGCACGAGACGGTGCCAATGGCGATGGCCGACGGCTATGCCCGCGCCACCCACCGGCCCGCCATCGTGAACCTGCACATTGCCCCCGGCCTGGCCAACGCCATGAGCATGATCTACAACGCCGGCAAGGGCGGCGCCCCCATTGTGGTGACCGTGGGCCAGCAGGACACCCGGTTCATGTTCACAGAGCCGTTCCTGTCGGCCGACCTAGTGCGCTTTGCCCAGCCGTGGGTGAAGTGGGCGGGCGAGCCGCAGCGGGGCGAGGACGTGCCGGCCGCGCTGCGCCGCGCCATGAAGATCGCCGCTGAGCCGCCCCAGGGCCCGGTGGTGCTGAGCCTGCCGCAGGACGTGATGGACCAGCCGGTCACCGACCCGCTCAGCCCGGTGGCCTACACCGCCTTCGGCACCCGGCCCAACCCTGACGCCATCGAGCAAGCGGCCCGCATTCTGGCCGGCGCCCGTAACCCGTTGATCCTCTCCGGCGACCACATGGCGCTGGACAACGCGTACACCGAGGTCGGCGTGCTGGCCGAGCTGGCGGGCAGCCCCGTCATGCAGGGCACCGGACGCCAGTGGAACTTCCCCACCACACACCCGCTGTATATTGGCCCCCTCGGCTTTCTGGGCGGCATGAAGGAGAGCTTGGCCGGATACGACGTCATCGTGGCCATCGGCACCGGCAACCCCTTCAGCTCGCTGTTCTACGAGGGTGGTTCGCCCATCCCCGACGGCTGCCAGTTCATCCACATCGACGTCGATACCTACGTGATGGGCAAGGACTATCCGGTGGCCATGGCCATCCAGTCCTCGCCCAAGTGGGGGGCGCGCGACCTGCACGACGCTCTGGACAAGGTGCTCACCCCCGCCCAGCGCACCGAGGCGCAGCGCCGCCGCACCGCCGTCATCGAACGCACCACCGCCGAGCGGGCCAAGGTGGAGGCCCAGCTCAAGGCCGAGTGGGACAAAAGCCCCATCAGCGCCATGCGCCTCGTCGGCGAGATCCGCGCCAATGCGCCCAAGGACACGGCCTACGTCGGGTCGGGCGGCACCTCGGGCCGCGCCCCCTTCGGCCAGCTCATGGAGCTGACGCAACCCAACTCCTTTTTCGAGGGCGGGGCCTCGCTGGGCTTCCCGCTGCCGGGCACGCTGGGCGTGGCGCTGGCGCTGCCCGACCGTCCGGTGATGGGCCTGCTGCGCGAGGGCGACAGCATGTACAGCATCCAGGGCCTGTGGACGGCCGCCCACTACAACATCAACTGCACGTGGGTTGTCTTCAACAACGCCAGCTACCGCATTCTGAAGCTGGGCATGGCGCGCTACCTGGGTGAGACGCCGCGCAAGAGCGAGTTCATGGGCATGGACTTCGGCGAGCCGGCCATCAACATCGCCAAGCAGGCCGCGGTGTGGGGCATCCACAACACCACCGTCACCAGCGCCGGCGACCTGGGCCCCGCCCTGCGCGCCGCCATGGCCCACAACGGCCCCGCCATCGTCGACGTCTCCATCGAGAACACCTACCGCAACCTCTTCTAGTGGCCCGCTAACAAGAACTGAGACTCTGGAGGCACACAGTAATGAAGATCGTGGTGATGGGCGCCGGGGCGCTGGGCGGGTACTTCGGCTACTGGTTGCAGACGAAGGGCGGGCACGACGTGACCTTCGTGGCGCGTGGCGCCCACCTGGCGGCGCTGCAGTCGAAGGGCCTCACCATCCGGCTGCCCGATGGCGACGTGACGGTACCCGTGAAGGCCACCGCCAACGCGGCGAGCGCCGGTCCGGCCGACCTGGTGTTCCTAACCACCAAGGCCTACAGCAACCCGGAGGCGGTGGAGGCCATCCGTCCGCTGGTTGGCCCCGGCTGCCCGGTGATGACGGTGCAGAACGGCGTGGAGAGCCAGCGCGACCTCGCCAACGCCTTCGGGCCGGCCAATGTGCTGCCCGCCACCGTGGCCATCGGGTGCGGCATCGTGGAGCCGGGCGTGGTGTATGGCCCGGCCGCCCCCGCCAAGATCACGCTGGGCGAGATGGACGGCAGCATGAGCGAGCGCATCGCCGCGGTGCAGCAGGCGTTCCAGGACTCCAACATTCCGCTCGACCTGCGGAGTGACGTGCAGACCTTCCTGTGGCAGAAGCTCATCTACGTGGCCCCGCGCTCGGTCATCCTGGCGCTCAGCCGGTCGGAGATGCGGTTCTTTCCCACCGCCGAGGGCGCGCTCGGCCTGTTCGAGGGCCTGCTGAAGGAGTATGTGGCCGTCGGCCAGGCCGAGCGCGCCAACCTCGACGACAGCCTGTGGCAGGGCATCGTGAGGGCCGCCAGCACCGGCAGCCAGGGCCCCGCCCGGGGCGCCGGCCAGATGCCCAGCCTGCAGCAGGACGCCGAGGCCCGCAAGCTGCTGGAGGTCGACGAGATGATCGGGTCGGTGGTGCGGCTGGGCGCAGCCCGCGGCGTGCCTACCCCCATCGCCACCACCCTCTGCACCCTGCTGCGCCTGCAGGACGCCGCCAACCGCGCCCGGTCGGCGGCATAGGCTTAGCCGGCGCAGTCACCGTTCTGTCTGTCTGGCGGTCGTAGTTTGTTTAAGGGTCACGCACGTTCTAATGGGTGAATATGGACGACCTAACCAAGGGCCTGGAACTCTACTGCCGGAACCCTGACTGCGGGGATGCGTTCGACGCCGCCACCGGGAGTGGAGCGGTGCACCGCCCGCGTCGCCCAATGATACCCGCCGGTGGAGGGGGCAAGGGATCTATGCGGGCGGTATACATGTGCCCAACTTGCGGTGCACGCCGCTACTTCGCTCATCGAGGGGATGAGGTCGTTGAGGTACCTAACTGGCCTGAACCAGCCAAAGAGAACACGGTAGGCAAATTAGCGGGAGTGTTGGTTTTGGCCTTACTGGTGGGCGGCATCTGGTGGTCGATCTGGGGAAGGCCTAATCCGCAACCGACCCTGCCAGTTCCCGTGGCCCAGAACCAGGCGCAAGCAGCACCCCCATCTCGCCCTCCCGCGGTTGTCCCGCCCTCCCAGCCCCTCACGCCTTTGCCTCCGAATGAGAGCGCCTATGTCAGGGCAAAAGGGTGGAATCCAGGCAACATCGTGAGGTCGGGCCGACTCTCGGCAGTTATGGGCATTCAAGGTGTGAGCGGAGGCACTACTTGGGTCTTCTTTTTTTACGACGGTCAGTATCTCGGAACGGACACGTTCTCACCGAGCAATAACAGCATTTCGAGCGTGGTGGCCAGCGGTAGCGATCAGATCACGGTGCGCTATGGACTCTATAAACGCAGCGACCCCTTGTGCTGCCCAAGTGGAGGCCATGAGGACGTGAGGTTCGCGTGGAACGGCCAACGCCTTCAGGCTCTTGACTACATTCCGGAAGCGAGAGTCTGGCAAGGACCGTGAAGATGGGGCAGCCTTCTGGTTCACCGCTCAGGCCCCCTTCGCAACTCCCGATTCCTTCACCGGTGTACACTCAGCCGGCAACCGACCCACAGGAGGCCCCATGTCCATTCGTCTCATCGTCCACATGCACGCTGCGCCCGGCCAGTCGGCGCAGTTCATCGCCGCCGTCAAAGAGCGCGTCGCCAGCGTCGAGGCTGAGGCCGGCTACGAGCAGTACGACATCGCCCAGAACGTGGCCAACCCGGAGCAGTTCGTGCTGATGGAGCAGTGGGCCACCGAGGCGGCGCTGGAGGCGCACCGGGCGCTCAACGCCACCCGCCCGCAGATGGGCGCGCCGCACCGGGTGCCGCCCACCGTCATCGAACAGTACGAAAGGGCCTGACCATGTCGCTACGCCGCGTCGTCACCATCACCACCGTCCCCGGCAAGGCCGCCGAGTTCGCCGCCGCTGCCGCGGAGCGCATGCAGGACGTGCAACCCGAGCCCGGCTGCGAGGAGTTCGCGATCTTCCACAGCGTCGCCAACCCCGACCGTTTCTACCTGGTAGAACAGTGGGCGGACCCCAAGGCCTGGGACGTGCACGAGGACCTGAACCGCGCCACCCGCACCCAGATGGGCGCCGGCCTGCGCGTCCCGCCCATCACCAGCGAGGCCTACGATCGCGCCTCATCCAAGCGCTAATAGCAGCGGAAGTATCCAGTAGGTGAGCCCAGGGAGGGTGCAACCCTCCTTGGCAGGGAGTCCGAGGCACCGTCCTGAGCCTGTCGAAGGGGGTGTCCCCTTGGTGCAGTGTTGACCTCATACGCATGAGTACTCGCGTAGGGGTGTTGGGGATGAGCCACAAACAAACAGCGGGCGCTGCCAAACGGCAGCGCCCGCTGTTTCCCCAGGAGTAGATATGCATGGTAGTGGCCGGCCACCGCGCCCTTCAGCGAACCCGCCAGGCTGAGCACGGTGGCCGGGTCGTCGCCGGACACGTACACACCGTAACGGCCGCAGATTGCCGGGGCGTTTCGAGGGGGTTACAACCGCGCGGCGTTCAGTTTTCGGTGGCGTTTCGGTGCTCTGATGGCGAGGTGGTTGCTCCCGGTTTGGCGCATGGCGCTTGACAAGGGAGCATGATGGACTATTAATAGATATTGTCGATTTATTCAGTAGACTTATAAGGAGCGGGCTGATGGTGCTTGACCCCGGATTGGTGGCCCTGCTGTGCATCACGCTGTTCGCGGCGACGGTGAACGGCGCGCTGGGCTACGGCTTCTCAAGCCTCACCGTGCCGGTGGCGCTGCTGTTCTTCGCCAGCCGCGCCCTCAGCCCGGCGCTGGTGCTGGTGGAGGTGGTGCTGAACGCCTACGTGCTGGTGGTGAACCGGCGCAGCTTCTCGGCCGTGTGGCGCCGCATGATCCCAGTGCTCATCGGTCTGGCGCCGGGGGTGCTGCTGGGCAGCTACGCGCTCTCGGTGGTGAACCCCGGCGTGATGAAGCTGGTGACGTACGTGGTGCTGCTGCCGCTCATTCTGTTGCAGGCCTCGGGACTGCGGCGGCCGGTGCAGGCCGAGAAGCTGATCGGCCTGCCGGTCGGCTTCGGCGTGGGCATGCTGTACTCGGTCACCACCATCTCGGGGCCGCCCCTGGCGCTGATGCTGAACAACCAGGGCTTCGTCAAGGAGGAGTTCCGGGCGGCGCTGGGCGTGGTGCGGGTGTTCGAGTCGAGCCTGACCGCGATCGCGTACTACTTCTTGGGCCTGTACACGGTGGAGAGCCTGCAGCTCATCCCGTTCATCGTGCCCAGCATCGTGGTCGGACTGCCGGTGGGCGCCGCGCTGATCCGGCGCATGAACCAGGAGACCTTCCGCCGCATCTGCATGAGCTTCGACGCCTGGGTCGTGGGCTTCGGCCTCTCGCGCACGCTCATTGACCTGAAGGTGCTGCCAGACCCCGCCGGCTATGCCGCCCTGGTGGTGGCAGCCCTGTGCGATCTGGTGCTGCTCTACCGGTTCTTCAACGCCCAGCGCGAGGAGCAGATGCGCTACCAACCCGCGACCGCCCCCGGTGACCGCCGCTCGGCGTAGAACCGTGTGTACCGTGGTCAGTATCGGTTGAACCGGCCCGACTGGGGACAAACGAAAGGGAGGGCATTCGCCCTCCCTTTCGCTGTCGCTAGGATGGCTGAGGTTCCAGACGCTAGGCCCTGCCGGTAACACGCTCGCGTACCTCATGTTGAAATGATTGGGTGGCTGTGCCAGCGAGCGCACAAAATGTGCCCCAATGGGTGTACTTTCGCCATAACCTTGGATAATGTGATGTAGGTTCTATGCTGGGAGGTTGTGGCTTCCTACCATAAGGCAGGTTATGGTCTGCCGCCGGGGACGTCGCAGAACGGAGCGCAGGTTCCGGGGCAGGCGCGGCGGGGCTGGCGCCGGCCGAAAACCGCGCGTAGGGCGCGGCCCGGCCGACGCTCTGTTGCCATCGCTCTGGGAGCTGCGCTGTGGCGAGTAGAAGAGACGGGACGAATCGCGTGAGTTTGCGGACGCGGATTTTGCTGTTGTTCGGCGCAGCACTGGCGGCATTGCTGGTGGTGGCGGGCGTCGTGGCGCGTTGGGTCGTGCTCGATAGCTTCGAGCACCACGACCACATCGAGGCGCTGCGCGACGCCGACCGGGTGATGGCGGCCATGGACAGCGACAAGCGGGCGCTGGCCGGGGCCACGCGCGACTGGGCCGGCTGGGACGACATCTACCGCTTCATGCTGGACCGCAATGCGCAGTTCCGGCGCGAGAACCTCGAGGGCGACGCCAGCTACATCAACGCCCGCATCAACTTCATGCTGCTGGTGGCCAACGACGGTACCATCGTGTTCGAGCGCGGCTTCGACCTGCGGCGGGGTGTGGCGATACCGGTGCCTCCGGCACTGCGCCAGGAGCTGAAACCGGGTAGCGCACTGCTGCAGAGACCCGATACCGAGACGGCGCAATCGGGCCTGCTGGTGCTGCCCGAAGGGGTGGTGTGCCTCTCGGCCCAGCCCATCGTGACGAACCTGCGGCAGGGGCCGGTGCACGGCACGCTCATCTGGGGCCGCAGCATCGACGCCGCCTCAGCGGCCGACCTGGGCGACCGTCTGAAGATGACCCTAGCCATTGCGCCCCTACCAGGGGGCGCCACCAAGACCGACGTGGACGCCGGTGGGGTGTCGTTGGAGGAGCCCCTTGCGTCGCTGGTGTTGAACGGTGACGTAATTGCCGGCTACACGTTGTTCCCTGACCTTTATGGCAAACCGGCCTTAGTGTTGCGGCTGAGCGGCGACCGCGACGCCTATAAGCAGGGCGTCACCGCTGCATGGCTGGTGGTGATTCTGCTGGGGTGCTCTGGATTGCTGTTGGGCGGTGTGGTGGCGGTGACCGTGGACCGCGCGGTGTTGCAGCCGGTGGAGGCGCTGAGCCGCCGGGTGGAGCATGTGGCCGAGACCGGTGATGTGGCGACCCGAATGGAGCATCGGCGTAACGACGAGGTGGGCAGCCTGGTCACCGCCATCAACAGCATGCTGGAGGCGCTGCACACCGCACACCTGCAGCGCGAGTCGCAGCAACGCCAGCTCGAACAACTGGCCCGCACCGACCCGCTGACCGGCCTGCTGAACCGGCGGTCGTTCGAGTCGCTGGCGCAGCGCGCGGTGGAGCAGGCGGCGCTGGACGGCCAGCCCGTCTCGTTGCTGATGCTGGACCTTGACCATTTCAAGCAGGTCAACGACGAGTTCGGTCACCAGCAGGGCGATAACGTGCTGCGCAGTGTGGCGACCCTGTTGCAGAGTGCGGTGCGCTCCCACGACATGCTGGCCCGCCTTGGCGGCGACGAGTTCGCGGTGATGATGCCGGGAGCCGGCCGGGCCGTGGCGGAGCGGGTGGCCGAGCGGGTGCTGGTGGTGCTGCGCACCGAACCGGCGGCGCCCACCGTGGGGCCGGTGACGGCCAGCATAGGCGTGGCAGTCTTCCCTGAGCACGGCCACACCATGGAAGCCCTGACGGTGGGCGCGGACCAGGCGCTGTACCGCGCCAAGGCCGGCGGGCGCGACCGCGTGGCGGTGTACACCGGCTGATCGGTGCAGCCGCCAGAGCTGGCAAAACGGGGGCCCTGTGCCCACCAAACTGCACAGGCCGTAACTTCTGGGCGTATCGCGAAGTAGAGGAAGGTGTGCGATGGTGCTGTGGGGCCCGTGCCCTGCCGCTCTCGGCCCACACCGCTCACACCCACAACGTCCGGAGGTCACTTTGCGCCTGGTTACCCTGCTGCCGGTCACGGCCGCGCTTGCACTCAGCCTCATCACCGGGTGCGCATCGCCGCAGCCTGCCGCCGCCCCCGCCCCGGCCGCGCCCCAGCCGGGCGCTGCCACCCAGCCCTCCACCACCCCCGGCACACCAGCGGTCGCCCTCAAGCTCGATGGGCAGAACAGCGAGGCCCGCTATGTGGTGAACGAGACGCTGGCCAACCGGCCGCTGCCCAGCGATGCCATCGGTACCACCAAGGCCGTGTCGGGCACACTGGCCTTCGACAGCAAGGGCCAGGTGGTGCCCGGTCAGTCGAAGATTGTGGTGAACGTGCAGAACCTGACCAGCAACGCCAACGGGCGCGACAACTACCTGCGCCGCAACACCCTGAAGACCGACCAGTACCCCGACGTGACCTTCATGCTCAGGTCGACCGAAGGCATGCCGTTCCCGCTACCGTCCAGTGGCACTATCAGCTTCAAGCTGCTGGGCGACCTGACGGTGCGCGACGCCACAACGCCTGTGGTGTGGAACGTGAGCGCCACCATGAACGGCGGCGCGGCCGAGGGCAAGGCCTCCACCAGCTTCACTTTCGCCGATGTCAAGCTTGATAAGCCCAGTGTGGCGCTGGTCCTCAGCGTGGCCGACACCATCCGCCTCGAGATCGACTTCGCCGCCAAGCTCTCCGACGCGTAGCGGGCCGCTGCTAGACCATCGCCACCGGGAGGGAGATGGTGAACGTGGAGCCGTGGCCGGGCTCGCTCGCCACGTCCACGCTGCCGCCGTGGGCCGTAACGACGGCCTGCACCAGCGAGAGGCCTAGACCGGCGCCGCGGTGCTCGGAACGGTCGGCCCGGAAGAAGCGCTCGAAGATGTGCGGCAGCGCCTCCGGCTCGATGCCGCGGCCGGTGTCACGCACCGTCATCGCCACCCGCCCGTTCGTCTCGGCGGCCGCCAGGGTCACCGATCCTCCGGCGGGGGTGAACTTGATGGCGTTTTCCAGCAGGTTACGCACCGCCATGGTCATCTGGCTCTGGTTGGCCCGCACCGGCGGCAGGTGGTCGGGCACCTGCACATCCAGCCGCAGCTCAGCCTCCTGCGCCAGCGGGCCGTACTGGTCGGCCAGCGCGTACAGCAGCGGCGCCAGGTCCATGGCCGGCTTGGGGCTGCGCTCCGGGTCCGACACCACCGACAGCGTCAGCAGCTCCTCGGCCAGGTGCTGCAGCGAGCCGACCTCGCCGCGTAGCTTTCGCAGATAGCCGGTCACCAGCGCAGGGTCCTCGCCGCCGTGCGATTCAATCATCTCCAGGCGCAGTTGCAGGCTGGCGAGCGGTGAGCGCAGTTCGTGGGCGGCGTTGGCTACGAAGGCCTCCTGCAGGGCCAACGTGTGCCGCACCTGGGCGCTCATGTGGTTGAACGCGTCGGCCAGCCGGCGGGTCTCGGCCGGGCCCGCCGGTGTCACCGACCGGTTGAGGTCGCCGCCCGCCACGGCCTCGGTGGCGGCGGTGAGCGCCTGCACCGGGCGGGCGATCTGGCGGGCCACCAGCAGCGCACCGGCCGCCGAGCCGCCCAGCACCAGCGCCGCGCCGCCTATCAGCGTCAGCCACATGGTGCGGATGGTCTCCACCATCTCACCGGCGTCGCGCGAGACCTGCACGAAGCCCACCACCAGCCGCACGTCTTCGCGGATGGGCGCGGCCGAGTAGAGCCTTTGTTGATTGGTGGAAGGGTCCCGCCGCAGGTCGGGCCCGTCGTCTTTGGGCAGCACGTCGGCGCTGGCCAGTTGGGCGCCCTGTACCAGCGAGTCGTCGGACGACGCGGCCACCCGTAACGCGCGGTCCACCACCACTACCCGGTCGCCGGTGGACTGCGCGTAGGTGCGCACGAGGGTGACGAGCGGGATCAGCGCCGGTGGCTGGCCGCGCCGGGGGGGGCCCAGGTCGTCGAGGGGCTCGCGTAGCAGCGGGGCCAGCAGGGCGGCACGGGCGTCGAGGTCGCCGGCCGCGTGCTCGAGCGTGGCGCGCTGCAGGTTGAAGCCCACCCACAGCACCAGCACCACCACGGCCGGCGCCACCAGAGCCAGATAGGACCCCAGCAGCAGCGCGACCAGCGGAGCCGGCCTACCCGGCAGGCGCAGCCGCACTCGGCTCGGCCAGACGGTAGCCGAAGCCGCGCACCGTCTGCAAGTACTCTGGGTGTGAAGCGTCGGCCTCAAGCTTTTCGCGCAGCCACCGGATGTGCACGTCGAGCGTCCGGGTGTCGCCCACCCAGTCGGCTCCCCACACCCGGTCGAACAGCGCCTGGCGCGCCACGGCCCGCCCGGCCTGTTCGGCCAGCGCCAGCAGCAGGTCCAGCTCGCGGTTGCTCAGCGCCACCTCCGTGGCGCCGCGCCACACCTGGCGGGTGCCCCGGTTGATGCGGAGTTCGCCGATGATGGTCTGCTCGCCCGCCGCCGCGGCTGAGCCGCGGTCCAACTCCCGCCGCCGTAGCAGCGCATGGATGCGCGCCAGCAACTCGCGGAAGCTGAAGGGCTTGGTCACGTAGTCGTCGGCGCCCAACTCGAGCCCCATCACCCGGTCCATCTCCTGGTCGCGCGCCGTCAGCATGATGATGGGCACCGCCGACTCGTGACGGAGCTGCCGGGCCACGCCGAACCCGTCCAGGCGCGGCAGCATCACGTCCAGCAGCACCAGGTCGGGCGATTCGCGGCGTGCGGCCTCGACGCCCTCGACGCCGTCGCGTGCCCGCACCACCCGGAACCCCTCGGCCTGCAGGCCGTAGACCAGGGGCTCCGCAATGTGCTCGTCGTCTTCCACCAGCAGCAGTGTTTGCGCCATCACCGGTTACCTCGCCCTGGCAGTCACTGCCTGGGGCTTTTTCGTGGTGCTGAGTATCCGATACACCGTGAGGGCGTACACCGAGACCGTGGCAATGCCATACATCCCCAGGATAGCCGGATTCGAGGCGTCCGTCCCAGCTCCGAGGCCGTGGGCGGTGACCAGGGTGAACATGCCGAAGGTGGCGTAGTGCAGCAGCCGCCAGGTGCGCTGGCCAATGCGCTTGCGCAGGTAGAAGCTGGCCGCGAGCGGGATGCCCAGGTACATGCCGATCTGGCCCAGGGCCACCCATACCGGCCGGTAGTCGCTCAAGAACGGCACGCTCAGCGTAAGCGGCGTGAACTTGATGTACTGGTCGCCCAGCAGCACCAGGCCGTGCACCAGTGCCAGGACGATCGCACTCAGGGTGGTGAACTCGTGCAGGTCCACCGCGGCGGCGCCGGCCTTCCACTGCTTGGCCACCCGGCCCGTAACGGAGAGTCCCAGCACCATCGAGAGCCACAGCAGGCCGTACGCCACCAGGCCCGCCGCCCGCGAGATGTACCAGAAGCCCTTGGCTTCAGCCCCGCTCAGCGAGGTGGCCAGCAGGGGCAGCCCCAGACGCACGGCCATCGCCCCGAACGAGCCCAGGGCCAGCCCCCCGGCGATGTAGGCGCCGAACAGCACCACGTCGGCCCATGGGCTCCGTGAGCGGTTGTCAGGATAGGTCATCATGCGGGCACCCCTTGTTCCGACCATGCCAGATCACTGAAACGCGGCGTCAATGCCAGGGTGCCGTCCTCCCGCACCAGCAGGCCCTCGGCGGGCCGGCAGCCCAGCCAGGCGATGCCCGCCTCGGCGCCCTGCAGCAGCGCCACCTTAGCCAGCACCTCCGCCACCGCCGCCTGCTGCGCCACCACGGTGGCGGTCAGCACGTCGGTGTGCACAGGCCGCTGGGTCACCGGGTCGATGATGTGGTGTTGCGGCGAGCCGCCCATCATCCAGGTCCGGAAGTCGCGGCCCGAGGTCGCAACGCCGGCGTCGCTCAGCGCCAGTACCACTAGGTCGTCGTCGGGGTGCAGCGGGTCGGCCACACCCACCGGCCAGCCGGGCTCGCCGGGCGGGCGGCCCCGCAGTGCAATATCGCCGCCCATGTCGACCAGGCAGGGGCCGCAGTCCGCCAGCTTGTCCGCCAGCTTGTCGGCCAGCCAGCCCTTGGCGATGCCGCCCAAGTCGATGGCGGCGCCCAGCGGCAACCGTACGCTATGGCTTGCGGCCCGCATTTCGATCTCCTGCCAGCGTGGCCGGTGCAGCGTGGCGTCGGGCCGCAGCTCCAGGTGGTGGCCCGCCAAGTCGTCAAACGACCGGTCGTAGCCGGCCGCCCGCAGCGCCGGCAGCACGGTTGGGTCGAACAGGCCGCCGGTGCTCTCGGCCGCGGTCAGCGCCACCGAGAGCACGTCCCACAGCAGGCCGCTCACCGGCATGGCGCAGCGGCCTGCTGCGGCGTTCAGCCGGCTCAGCTCGCTGTGAGCCAGGAACCGGCTCAGGGCCTGTTCGGCGGCGTGCACCTCCTGCTCGGCGGCGGCAAAGGCTGCCTGGGCATCGGTGGCACAGCCGCCCGCCACCCAGAACCCGATGGTGCAGTTCATGGCCTTGAATTCGTGGTGATGCAGGGCAGTCAACATGGCGGCCTCCTAGCGGGATGAGCGGGTGCGGGCGATGGAGCGGGTGGTCGTATTGGTGGACGGCCGCGTGACCGTGGCCGAGGACGCCGTGGAGCCGGTGGACGGCGTGGTGACCGATGCGGCCGTCTGCGCCGGGCTGGCGGTGGTGACCGGTGCGATGTTTTGCACCAGGACCAGCGGCTGCTTGGCGGCCGCGGTCTGGTCGCCGGGCGTTGTGCTCGCTGCCAGCGCAGTCCAACCGGCCATCGTCAGCAGCGAGCTGATAGCTAGGATGGCGACTTTCAACGGTGCTCTGGTCATCGTTCCCTCCCAACCCGACAAGAAAAAGAATAAGACCCGTACTCATCGTGCAGGCCGTACAAAAGGGGGTGGTTAACCGGCCTTTATGGGCCGATTAACCACCCCTTAAGGTTGCGAAACCGGTCGGGAAACCTAACGGGACGAACGAGATCGGGCGACGGGACGGGGCGCGGCCGGCGCAGGGGCTGGCGCTGTGACCACCGGGGGTACGACCGGTGCAGGAGCGGGGGCCACAGCAACCGGCACGGCGGCGGGGGCCGCCGCGCTGGGCGCGGCGGCAATGGGCGCTGCGGGTGAGACGGCCGTCGTGACCGGGGCTGCACCACCAGCCGAGGGGGCCGCCGCCGCCGCAGTCTCCACCGCCGGAGCCGCTGCGCCGGAAGGTGCAGAAGGCTGAGCGGCACGCTGCGCGCTGGCAATGGTTGCCGTGCCACCCGATGGTGCAGCAGCGTTGGAGGCCGGGGCCGCCGCGGCCACCGGCTGCCGTGGTACCACCACCGCAGGTACGGGCGGCAGGTCGAGTGCCGGCACCTCGCGCAGCGGCGGCATCTCTTGGTACACCAGCGTTGGCAGCGACAACGAGTCCACCATGGCAACGGGCGCCGGCGCCGCTTCGTCGTTGGCGGGCGGCTGGGTAACCACCAGCGCTCCCCAGCCGCCAGCGGTCAACAGTGCGGTCAGTGATAGCAGGGCAAGTTTGGCGGGGGTTCTAGTCACGGTGGCGTCCCTCCCGTTCGCGTTCGCGTTCGTTGCGCACCGTTATGGCCTGCGGGGTTGGCGCCCGTGGTGGCGTGATGGTGGGGGATGGCGCGACCGGGGTGATAGGACGGGCGGTGGCCGTGGGCGTTGTGGCCGCGCCACCCAGCCGGGGTTCAGCGGCCGGCGCGGTTGCCATCGCCGGTGGTGGCGCCTGCCGCGGTGGGTCTGCCGCCACGGGCGCCTGCTGCACCATCGCGGGCGGTTCCGGCTCCGTCGTGGGTGCGGTGACCTGTGCTGGGGCCGGCGCCGGGCTGAGCGCCGGTTGGGCCGCGGCGGACGCCTGTGCCAGCCGTTGAATGGCGGCATTCGCCTCCGCCAGGCGGGTGCGATAGGTCTGCTCGCGGTCCAGCAGCGCGCCCACCTGCTGCTCGAGCTGGGCGGTGTGGTCCAGCAATGCCTGGGCGTACTGCGGGTCGACGCCCGCCTGGATCACCGGGGCCGCTTCGGCCGCGGTGACGACTGCCTGCTCGGCCACGGGCGCCGGTTGCGCATCCGCCGCCGGCGGCTGGACTGCGAGACCCGCCAGGGTCGCTGAACTTCCCATCACCAATACCGTCAACGCGCTTGTGAGCGCTACCGCATGTCGTGCTTGCATGTGCCTCCCCTCCAGTACCTTCCCCTTCATGGTGGGACGCGGGAGGGTGGCGGGGCTTAACTGCGGGTTATCCCCCTCTTAAGACACCATTAACGAGGACGAGCGGCGGGACACGGTTCCCGCCACTCGTCCTTGGGTGACGTGAGCTAGCGGGTGCGGTTGTAGGTGTAGTCCTCGCGGCCGCCGGCGCCGTCGGCGCGCAGTTCGGGCCGCAGCGGCGGGCGGGTCTTGTTGACCCCGGCGTGTACGTCGAGGTCGTGCTGGCTGGTCCAGCGCTCCAGCAGCACGATGTTGTCGGGGTCGACGGCGCTCTGGAACACCTCGAACTGCTCGCAGCCGGGCTCCTTCGCCACCTCCTCACAGCGGCCTTTGTAGGCTGCGGCCAGCTCGGCGCCCTTGCCCGGGACGGCCCGGAAGTTCACGACCAGTCGTACTGCCATTGGTGTTTCTCCTTCGATGTGGGTGCTGCTAGTCTACGGTGAACCGCTCCGCGGTGGGAGTACCCGCCCGCAGTTCGGGCCGGAGCGGGGGGCGCGTCTTGTTCACCTCGGCGTGCACGTCCAGGTCGTGCTGGGTGGTCCAGCGCTCCAGCAGCACCAGCACGTCGGGACGGCCGGCGCCCTGGAACACCTCAAACTGCTCGCACCCCGGCTCCTGCTGCACCTCGGCGCAGCGCGGCCCGTAGGCTGCTGCCAGTTCGGCGCCCTTGCCGGGCGCGGCGGGGATGGTGACGATGATGCGGACTGCCATTGGTGTGTCTCCTGGCGTTTTTCGAATCCCCCTCCCTCGAAGCCCTTGGAGGGAGGGGTAAGGGAGGGTAGAAGCTGCGACGAAAGCGCGCTCGGCTCGCGGCTACCCCATCTGGCCCCCACTCTGGGAGGGAGGAGGGCTGCAGGTTTGGATCCGATCACATCGTATCCCACCCGCCCACCCTCAGGAACTCCTTACCGAGGGGGATACCAGGGCTGTTGCATTTTCGCCGAGGCTTGACCCCCGCCAAAGCGCGCGCCTACACTAAACATGACCGAACAAGTAGGGAATTCGCCGCCGCCGGAAAGGACACACCCGTGAGGGTATCCGCCAAGAGTGAATACGCCGTACGGGCCATGGTCTACCTGGCGCGCACCCACGGCCAGGGGCCCGTGCCCCTGAGCCAGGTGGCCGAGCGGGAGCACATTCCACTGGACTTCCTGGAGCAGGTGATGCTGCAGCTCCGCAACCGGGGACTGGTGAAGAGCGTGCGCGGCGTGCATGGCGGCTACCTGCTGGCCGCCCCGCCCGAGGACCTCTCGGTGGGCGACGTGATGACCGCTGTGGAGGGCCCGCCCATCCCGGTGCCGTGCATCGAGCTGGCGGCCGATGACCAGCAGACCTGCACCATGGGCCAGGTCATGCTCGACTGCTCTACCCGCGACGTGTGGGTGCTGCTGTACAGCAAGATCTCTCAGACCCTCGGCTCGGTATCGCTGGCCGACCTGTGCGCCGGCCACGCCGGGGCTCCCCCCACGTTGCGCACCACCCTGCCCATGGTCGCCGCCACCGCGGCCGCCGTTTGATGTTAGGAAAGGACCCCCTCATTACTATGCCCGAACACGATCCCGATACCCTGGTCATTGAGGACCTGCACGCTGCCGTCGACGGCAAGCCCATTCTCAACGGCGTCAACCTCTCGGTCCGCAAGGGCGAGGTGCACGCCCTGATGGGCCCCAACGGCAGCGGCAAGAGCACGCTGGCCAACACCCTGCTGGGCCACCCCAAGTACGAGGTGACCGGTGGCCACGTCTGGTTCAAGGGCCAGGACATGCTGGCGGTGGCCACCGACGAGCGGGCGCGGGCGGGCATGTTCCTGGGCTTCCAATACCCACTGGAGATCCCCGGCGTCCGCCTCAACAACTTCCTGCGCCTGGCCCTGAAGGCCCGCCGCGGGCAGGACATCACGCCCATCGCGAGCTGGCGCCTGATCCAGGCCAAGATGAAAGAGCTGGAGATGGACGAGTACTTCGCCAGCCGTTACCTGAACGAGGGTTTCAGCGGCGGCGAGAAGAAGCGCAACGAAGTGCTGCAAATGGCCGTGCTGGAACCCGAGATGGCCATTCTGGACGAGATCGACTCCGGTCTCGACATCGACGCGCTGCGGGTGGTCTCGGCCGGCATCAACAAGCTGCGCGGCCCCAAGATGGGCGTGCTGCTCATCACCCACTACCAGCGCCTGCTCGACTACATCGAGCCCGACTTCGTGCACGTGTTCGTGAACGGGCGCGTGGTGCGCTCCGGCGGCAAAGAGCTGGCCAAGGAGCTTGAGGCGCAGGGCTACGACCAGTTTACCAAGGAAGCGGCCGCCGTCTAGCGGCACACGGACGGAGGGTCGACGTTCCCTGAGCCTGTCGAAGGGACCGTCGCACCCGCAGCCGGCAGTCAACACCGGGCGGCACAACGGAAAGGCGGAAGCCATGGATACCACGAACACCCAGTCCACCTCCGGTCTGGAGAGCATGCAGGACGAGTACGCCGAGAAGTACGGGTTTCACGACGACAATGCCCCGGTCTTCAAGGCGGAAAAGGGCCTCAGCGCCAAGGTCATCGAGGACATCTCGCGTGGCAAGGGCGAACCACAATGGATGCTGGACTTCCGCCTGAAGGCGCTGGACACCTTCCTGAAGAAGCCGATGCCCAACTGGGGCGGCGACATGTCGGGGATCGACTTCGACGACATCTACTACTACATCAAGCCCGCTGAACGCCAGGGCGATAGCTGGGAAGACATCCCCAGCTACATCAAGGACACCTTCGACAAGCTGGGCATTCCCGAGGCCGAGAAGAAGTACCTGGCCGGCGTGGGCGCCCAGTACGACAGCGAAGTGGTGTACCACAGCCTGCGCGAGGACCTGGTGAAGCAGGGCGTGGTGTTCGTGGATACCGACACCGGCCTGCGCGAGCACGAGGACATCTTCCGCGAGTACTTTGGCAAGCTGGTGCCGCCGGGCGACAACAAGTTCGCGGCGTTGAACAGTGCAGCCTGGAGCGGCGGCAGCTTCGTCTACGTGCCCAAGGGCGTGCGGGTGGAAGTGCCGCTGCAGGCCTACTTCCGCATCAACGCCAAGAACGCCGGCCAGTTCGAACGCACGCTCATCGTGGCCGAGGAGGGCAGTTACGTCCACTACGTGGAAGGCTGCACCGCCCCCATCTACAGCAGCGACAGCCTGCACAGCGCGGTGGTGGAGATCTACGTCAAGGAAGGCGCCCGGGTGCGCTACACCACCATCCAGAACTGGGCCTACAACGTGTACAACCTGGTCACCAAGCGCTCGGCGGCCTACAAGGACGCCATCATGGAGTGGGTGGACGGTAACCTGGGCAGCAAGCTCACCATGAAGTACCCGTCCATCTACCTGATGGAACCGGGCGCGCGCGGCGACATCCTGTCGGTGGCCTTTGCGGGCAAGGGCCAGCACCAGGACGCCGGTGGCAAGGTGGTGCACATGGCGCCCAACACCTCGTCCAACATCGTGTCGAAGAGCATCAGCAAGGGAGGCGGGCGCACCAGCTATCGCGGCCTGGTGAAGGTGCACCCCGGCGCCACCAACGTCAAAAGCTTCGTGCGCTGCGACGCCCTGATGATCGACGAGGCCTCCCGCTCCGACACCTACCCGACGATGGAGATCGACGAGGAGGACGTGAGCATCGGGCACGAGGCATCGGTGAGCAAGGTGGGCGAGCAGCAGCTCTTCTACCTGATGACCCGCGGCCTGTCCGACACCGAGGCCACCACCATGATCGTGAACGGGTTCATCGAGCCCATCGTGAAGGAACTCCCCATGGAGTACGCGGTCGAACTTAACCGTCTCATCCAGCTCCAGATGGAGGGGTCGATCGGGTAGGAGGTTGGGCTGCACCCTCACCCCAGCCCTCTCCCAGAGGGAGAGGGAGCCAGCCGGAACAGGTGAGTCCAGGGAGGGCAACGCCCTCCTTGGCAGGGAGTCCGAGGGGTGTCCCCTCGGTAAGGAGTTGTTGAGGGCGGGCGGGTGGGATACGACGTGAAGGGATCAATCCTGCAACCCTACAGCCAAAGCACCCGGGCTACGTTCCACCTAATGCTGGCTTAGGTCCCGCCCTATTCAGGCCAACGTCATACCAAACCACGTAGAGACCACTCGCCCCGCCCCATCGGCGGCGCACACCGGATAACCATGACCACCACTACCCAAACCCTCAGCGAATCCCTCGCCCTCGCCATCTCAGCCGCCATTGGCGAGCCGGGCTGGGCCCGCGACCTGCGCCTGCAGGCCTGGCGCGCCTACACCGCAACGCCCACGCCCACCCGCCGCGACGACACCTGGCACCGCGTCAACCTGACCGGCCTCGACCTCGACGGCCTGAAGGCGGGCCGCCCGGGCGACATGCCGCTGCCCGCGAGCGCCGCCGCCGTCCTGGAGCCGGTCGCGAATCGTGGCGGCCTGGTGGCCCAGTACGGCTCCCGCAGCGTAGCGCCGCAACTCGACCCGGCACTGGCCGCCCAGGGTGTCATCTACACCACGCTGGAGCAGGGCCTGCGCGAGCACGGCGACCTGCTGCGGCCGCATGTCGAGCGTCACGTGCTGGCCCCCAAGGCCTTCAAGTTCGCCGCCCTTAACGCCGCGTTCTGGACCGGCGGCATGGTGCTCTACGTGCCTAAGGGCGTGCACATCGAAGCGCCGCTGGTACGCAGCCGCATGCTGGAGGACGGCGACACCGCCGCCATCGGCCGCACGCTGGTGGTGCTGGAGGCGGGCGCATCGGCCAACGTGGTCGACGCTGCGGGCTCCGGCGAAGCGGACGGTCTGCACGCCGGCAGCATCGACCTAGTGCTAGGCGAGGATGCCGAGCTGCATTACCACACGCTGCAGGGCTGGGGCGGCAACGTCTGGAACTTCGAGTTCACCCACGCTTGGTTGGCCCGTCGGGCGCGGCTGCACACCCTGGACGTGTCGCTGGGCAGCCATCTCACCCGCAGCCATCTGACGGCGGTGCTGGAGGGCGAGGGCGCGAATGCCCGCCTGCAGGGCGTGTACGTGGGCACCGGCACCCAGCAGTTCGACTTCCGCACCCTGCAGGACCATGTGGCGCCGCACACCAGCAGCGACCTGCTGTTCCGCGGCGCCCTCAAGGACACCGCCCGTGCCGGGTACGAGGGTGTGGTGCGCATGGAGACCACCGCCCGCGGCGCCGGGGCCAGCCAGGCCAACCACAACCTGCTGCTCAACCGCGGCGCCACCGCCGACTCGGTGCCGGTGCTGGAGATTCTGGCCAGCGACGTGGAGCACTGCAACCACGGCGCCAGCGTCGGCCAGGTGGACCCGGAGCAGCTCCACTACCTGTACACCCGCGGCCTCAACGACACCGACGCCCGCGAGCTGATCGTGGCCGGCTACATCGACCCCATCCTCAGCCAGCTCCCCACCGAAGCGCTGCAGGCCCGCATCCGCGCCGCCGTCGGCCAGAAGCTGGCCTTTGTGCACGACCTGGCCGAGGAGTTGGCATGACGCAGCAAGGAAGCAGCGGGCCTGGACCGAGTGCCGGCTGAGGGCGAACCCGTGTCTAGGGTTGGCGGGACCTGTAAGAGTTGTCCCGCGTTCTTGGTGAACGTAAGAATAGACCGCCGCCCTGAAGGGCGGGCCCGCCCTTCAGGGCGGCGGTGAGGAGAGCGAACCATATGTACGATGTCGAACACGTTCGCCGGGACTTCCCGATCCTGGAGCGGCAGGTCAACGGCTGGCGCCTCAACTATCTGGACAACGCCGCCACCTCGCAGAAGCCGCGCGCCGTCATCGAGGCGCTGGCCAAGTACTACGAGCAGTACAACGCCAATGTCCACCGCGGCCTGCACACCCTAGCCGAGGAGGCGACCATCGCCTACGAGCGCTCGCGCGGCCGGCTGGCAGCGTTCATCAGCGCCGAGTCGCCGAACACCATCGCCTTCACCCGCAACACCACCGAGGCCATCAACCTCATCGCGTACGCCTGGGGCCGCCGCACGCTGAAGCCCGGCGACGAGGTCATCCTGAGCGTGATGGAGCACCACTCCAACATCGTGCCCTGGCAGATGATGGCCGGGGAGACCGGCGCCGTCCTGCGCTTCATCGACATCGACGACGAAGGCCAACTCGACCAGGCGCAGTACCACGAAATGCTGGGTCCGCGCACCAAGCTGGTCAGCATCATGCAGGTGTCGAACGTGCTGGGCACCATCAACCCGGTGAAGCAGATGGCCAAGGACGCCCACGACCACGGCGCGCTCATGCTGGTGGACGCGGCTCAGAGCGTGCCCAACATGCCCGTGAACGTGCAGGACTTGGACTGTGACTTCATGGCCTTCAGTTCACACAAGATGATGGGACCCACCGGCATCGGCGCTCTGTACGGCAAGCTGGAGCATATGGAGCCCATGGGCCCCTTTATGGGCGGCGGCGAGATGATCCGTGAGGTAACGCTGGAGCGCACCACCTGGAACGACCTGCCCTGGCGGTTCGAGGCGGGCACGCCCAACATTGCCGACGCGGTGGCCCTGCTGCCCGCAGTCGACTACCTGAACGAGCTGGGCCTGGAGAACATCCGCCAGCACGAGGTTGAACTGACCCGCCACGCCCTCAAGAAGATCGGCGGCATCGAAGGGGTCACCATCTACGGCCCTCCCAAGGCGGAGGACCGCGGCGGGGTGGTGGCCTTCACCATGGGCAATGTGCACCCGCACGATATCGGCACTGCGCTCGACCAGTACGGCATCGCCATTCGCGCTGGGCACCACTGCGCCCAGCCGTTGCACCGGCGGCTGGGCATCGGGGCCACCGCCCGCGCCAGTTTCTACGCCTATACTACGATGTCAGAGATCGACCAGCTTGCCGATGCGCTGGTCAAAACCCAGGAGTTCTTCGCCCGGCGCACCCGCCCCACCGCGGTGTAGCGGCGAAACTCAGGAGGAGCACGACCAATGTCGCTCGACGCCCTCGACGCCCTCTACAAAGAGGTCATCCTCGACCATTACCAGAACCCGCGCAACATGGCGCCGCTGAGCGAACCCACGGTAGCAACCGACGGCTTCAACCCGGTGTGCGGCGACCAGGTCCACTTGGAGTTGGCCGTGGAGAACGGGGCCATCACCGGTATCAGCCTGCACGGCAAGGGCTGCGCCATCAGCCAGTCCTCGGCCAGCATGATGACCGAGGCCATCATGGGCATGCCCATCGATGACGCCGACGGCCTGGCCAAGGCCTTCCGCGACTACATGACCGGCCACGACGCCACCCCCGCCCGCGATCTCGGCGACCTCGAAGTGCTGGACGGCGTGCGCAAGTTCCCGGTGCGGGTGAAGTGTGCGACCCTTGGCTGGAACACCCTGCAGGAGGCCCTGAAGGAGTTCCGCGCCGGCCTCAAGACCGGCAACGTGGTCATCAAGGACGGGGAGAAGCCCCAGGCTCTGCCATGACCACCCGCCCCAAGCGCAGCAAGGCCACCCCACCCGTCGAGCCCGTCCCGCCCGCCGAAATGCCGGTGAACCCGCTCGACCAGGAGCCCTACCGCAGCATGTTCGCCGAGACGGCGGCGCGGATTGACCGTGCCCTCGCGAAGTACGGTGAGCCCACTATGTCGCTCGAAGAGTTGCGAGTTGCCCTCCACGAGGCAATGGGTGTGGAATCGTTCTCTGACCTGCTCTTGGAAGACCGAAGGTCTCAGTTGTAGTTGATGCTGTTCTTTCTCGACGCTTCGGCCATCATGAAGCGATACTATCCCGAGCGCGGAGCTGGCACCATTGAGGCCTTACTTTCAAGCTCCCCGGCAACAGACAGGTTCTACGTGTCCGAGTTGTCGCTGCTTGAGGTCACCGCGGGAATTGTCCGGCGTGTGGCTCCCGGCGTGGTCGCCAGCGATGCGCTTGCCCAATTTAGACACGACTCGGGACCGCTCTTTCATGTCCGGCCCTTGGGCGCTGGAGTGCTTGAGGTGGCGCTCCAGGTAGACGAGACGTATCGGCTACGTTCCGGGGATGCCATTCAACTGGGCACCGCACTCCACTCAGCGTCGATCAGTGCGCCAATCCCTATAATCATGGTGACGTCCGACCGAGAACTCCTCGCCGCCGCCCGCCAATCTGGCCTCACCACGCTCGATCCCACCCACCCCACCGCAATGGCCCAGCTCCAGACCCTGCGCGCCGCCCCTTAGACCTGCTACAACCCCGCCACGAACTCCTCGACCAGGCGGTTGTAGGCGGCGGGGTTCTCCAGCGCTGGGAAGTGGCCGGCGCTCTCCAGCCGCACGTAACGCGAGCCGGGGACCGCGGCGTGGATGACCGCTTCGCCGTCGCGCTGGTGGATGACATCGGTGACACCGCGGATGAGCAGCAGCGGAGTGCGCAGCTCGCCGATGCGGGCGCTCACGTCGAAGCGCCGCAGCAACGCCAGGTCGTGGTGCTGCGACTTGGGGCCGATGCGGCGGTGGCTCGCCATCAGGCGCGCCCGCAGCTCCGGCTCCACCCGGGCGATCGACGCCTCCATGTTGGCGAGCCAGGTGTCGTAGGCCTGCTGGTCGCCCGCCGCCGCCTGCAGCCGCAGCTCCAGCGAGCCGGGCGCTGGCGTGGTGGCCGTCATCGAGATGGTGGACAGCACCAGGCCGCGCACCTCGTCCGGGTAGTCGAGCGCGTACTGCAGGCCGATGGCAGCGCCCAGCGTGTAGCCGCACAGCACGAGGTCGCGGGTCATGTTCTGGCCGTGCAGCCACGCTCGCACCCACTCCATGTAGCCTTTCACGTCATCGCACTGCACGCCGTCCGGATGCCCCGGCAGAGTGGGCGCCACGCTCCCGGCGAAGTGCTGTAGTTGATAAGTCCACGTTTCGGCACAGGCGCCGGCCCCCGGCCCATGCAAGAACACCAGTTGCGGCATACACAGCCTCCCACCGAGCAGGTTCAGACCCTGCTGCGGTTCGTGCTCCATCTTAGCCCGTCGGAGTGGCGCACTGCGCACCTCGTTCCCGACTCGCTCTCGCCCCGCGTTCCGCAAGCGCCCAGCCGGTTCGTGGTACGCTGGGGATGACGCTGCTCACAACGTGGGCGGGGCGATCCCCACGGTAGGAGTGACCTATGGAACTTGCAGCGCAACCGCGCACGGTGGTCGGGAAGAAACTGACCGCTCTACGGCGCGAGGGTCTGACCCCGGGCAACGTGTTTGGCAAAGGGATGGCTTCCACCCCGGTGCAACTCTCCACCACCGTGCTGGAGAAGGCCATTATGCACGCCGGCACCAATGATGTTATCAGCCTGAAGGTATCGGCCGGGCCTGGCGCTCCCGCCATCACCCACGATGTGATCCTGCGGCACGTGGAGCGCGCCCCGCTCACCCGCCAGGTGCTGCACGCCGACTTCTTCCGCGTCTCGGCTACCACCGCTATGGAGGCCGACGTGCGCGCCATCTTCGTGGGCGAACCCCCCAGCGTGGCGAACAAGACGGCGGCTCTGGTGGCTGCCCAGACCGCATTCCGCGTCTCCGGTCTGCCGGCCCTGCTGCCTTCCTCGATCACCATCGACCTGTCTGAGCTGACCGCATTGCAGTTGCGCCTCAAGGACATCTCGCTGCCGGAGGGCATCACGCTGGTGTCCGACCCCGAGGCGGTATTGGTGAACCTTGTAGGGATGCGTGGCGCGGCAACTCCCACCGCGGCCCCTGCGACTACCTAACCTCGCTCGCTAGCCCGTGCCCGGCGCCGGCAATCCGCAGGCCGCCGGGCGGCTAGGCGCGCTTGCCCACCGCGGCCGCAATGCCACCAATCAGGTCCTCCATATCCCGCAGGGCGTTGAAGCGGGGTTGGGCGGCCGTGTGCGGTGTCATGAGCACGTTCGGCAGCGTCAGCAGTTCGTCGTCGGCCTGGCCCGGCTCTTCGTAGAGCGGGTCCAGCGCAAACCCACCCAGGCGTCCGGACCGCAGGGCGTCGATGAGCGCGCCCCGTTCCACCTGGTCGGCCTGGGCGGTGTTGATGAGGCAGGCGTTCGGCTTCATCACGGCCAGCCGCTCCCGGTTCAGAAAGCCGCGGGTGCCGCCACCACGGGGGAGCTGCATGCTCACCCAGTCGCTCTCGGCCAGCAACTGCTCCAACGGGGCGTAGGTGGCCTGCAACCGCTGTTCCTCGGCCGCCGGCAGACGGGTGCGCTGGTAATACAGCACCCGCATGCCGAACGCCACCGCCCGCAGCGCCATCTCGCGGCCGATCTCGCCAAACCCGATGATGCCCAGCGTCGATTCGTAGAGCATCTGCAGCCCGGGGATGCGGGCCCACCCTGAGTTGGCGGTGTGCCGCCGGTCGAACGGCTGGGGGTGGTAGCCCAGCGCCTCCAGTTGCTCGTAGCTGATGATGCCGGTGATGGTGTTGAGCTTTTTGGCCAGCACCAGCATTGACGCCAGCGTATGCTCGGCGCACGCCACATTGGCCCGGCGACGCAGCGTCAGCACCGGCACGCCACGCGCAGCGCACGCCGTGGTGTCGATGCCGCGCAGAATCGTGCCGTACTTCTGCACCACGGCCAGTCGCGGCGCCAGCGCCAACTCGCCTGCCCCCATCTCCAGCGACTCCACGATGACCGCACGGGCGTCCGGCAGGCCGGCCCGCAGCTCATCCTGGCTCTCCACCATGCGCACCTCGGCCGGATACAGCACGGCGGCGGCCTGCTGCACCTTGCGCCGCCAGCCGTCGAAGTCCGGCAGGTCGTGGGCGAAGAAGTCGGTGAAGGCGGCCAGCCGCTCGGCACTGGTCTCAGGGTCTAGCACCACCTGCACAATGCGGATGAAGGGGTCGTCCTCAGCGAGGATGAGCGGGCGCGATGGCGGGGCAGTCATCGGTGTCTCCAGGGTTGATAGTGTGGTCCGAACGGTGGCAGAACGAGCGGCAGTGTACCGGCCCCCGGAGAAAGGGATGCCCTTCGACAAGCTCAGGACGGCGCTTCGTCGTAGGACCTCGGCGACGGCTAGCGGACGTCAGGCTCCACTTCGAGGGCCTGCAGCACCCTGGTGTGCATGTTGTAGGTGCCAATGAGCACGGTCAGCTCCACGATCTGCCGTTCGGTGAAGTGCTTCCGCACCTCGGTGAACACGGAGTCGGGCACCTGCACGCTGCGGGTCATGGCGTCGGTGTAGGCCAGCGCCGCCCGCTCACGGGCGTCGAACAACTGCGAGGGAACCCAGTTGGCCAGGGCGTCGCATTGCTCCAGCGTTAGGCCCTCCTCCAGCGCATAGCCCGGCACGTGCGCCTTCACCACATACGCCACCTGGTTCACCAGGCCGATGCGGATGATGACGATCTCACGCAGCTTGCCGTCGAGTCCGGTCTTCCACCGTACGGCCCCCACGTGCTCGAACCAGGTCTGGGCAATGTCAGGGTTGTGCAGCAGCATGCGGTACAGGTTCAGCAGCCGTCCCCGCCGCCCGCCTGCCAGCTTCCCCACCACCTCGGCCAGCTCCGGGTGCTCCGACTCCTGCAACAGCTCCACACGTGCCATAACGCACTCCTCTGATCGGATTCCCTCTCCCCTTGAGAGAGGGCTAGGTGAGGGTGCTCCTGGGCTCCCCCCGTCTTACGCCTGCTTCGGGCCCCCGAACCACCGGCGCGCCCCCGCCATCACAATCAGCAGTCCCGCCAGCGCCTGCAGCGCCGTGAGGGCGTGCAGCGTGGCGAAGCCGAAGTGCTCCAGCACCACGCCGCCGGTCACCGCACCAATGCCGCTGCCCACCTGGAAGGCCATGGTGTAGGTGGCCATCGCCCGCCCCCGCCGGTGCCCCGGCGCCCGGTCGATGGCCAGCGCGTATAGCGACGGCTGGCTTACCGCCGACCCGAAGATCCACACCGCCCCGCCGATGGTGAGCAGCAGCGGGTTCTGAGTCAGTACGAAGCTGACCAGGCCTAGGAATTGGATGCCGAACCCCCAGCCGATGGCCCGCATCCGGCCGATCCTGTCGGCCCAGCGGCCGATGAGCCCGCGGGACACGATACCCATGAGTCCGAGCACCAGGAAGTAGCCCTCGATGCCGCCGAGGTGCAATTCCCGGAAGTACAGCGGCATGAACGAACTGACCACCTGCCCCGGAATGGTGTTCAGCACCAACAGGCCGGCCCCCAGGAAGGCGCCGGGCTCCACCACCCGGTGGAACCAGGAGAGATGGGAGTCCTCGGCAGTGGCGGCCGCAGACGCCGCAGTCTCGGCGCCGGACCGAGCGACCATGCTGGTGACCAGCACGGCAAACCCCAGCACGCTGGCGGCGATGAACGCCGGCGGGAAGTCGACGTTGTTCACCAGCCACAACCCCACCACCGGTCCCCAGGCGCTGCCCACCCGTTGCGCCATGGTGTAGTATCCCAGCGCCTCGGCCCGGCGTGCGGTGGGCGCCAGATAGGCCACCCAGGCACTGCCGGTGGTGTTCACGCCGGCCCAACCCACGCCGTGAAACGCCCGCACCAGGAACAGGAACACCGAGTTCTGCACCAGGTAGCCGGCCGGCCCCAGGGTCATGAACAGGCCCGCTATGCTCATGGCAAAGCGAGGGCGGCCGGCGTCCACCAGCCCGCCGAACGTGGGCCGCACCAGGAACGACACCACGTTGAACGCCCCCAGCGTCAGCCCCATGAAGCTTTCGCTGTAGCCCTGCATCACCATGTAGAGCGGCACAATGGGGGTGCACAGGCTGTTGGCGCTAAAGCCGAAGAACTGGCCGATGCAGACCGCGATAAAGTCGCGGCTCCACATGCTTTTCGGCTCGCGTGCGGGTTCGGTGTCGGGGGTGACAGAGGGTTGCGTCGTCATAGGGTGGCCGTGCGGATAATACAGCGCTGAGCACGGCAGCGCCAGCAGTGGGCGCACCACTACCCAGTGCCATGCGGTAGAATGCACCACGTCGCCGTATGCATGGCAACGGCGGCAATCGCCGGCGGGAGGTCGCAGCTATGGTGGTCTATCTCAGCGATAGCGATGTGCGCAGCCTGGTGTCGGTGGACGACGCGTTTGCCGTGACTGACGACCTGTTCAAGGACGCCGCGCAGGGCCATGTGGACAACCATCCCACCACCGAGCTGAACGTGCCCAAAGGCTTCTTCCGCCTCAAGGCCGGGACCGCGCTCGGGCTCGACGTGTACGGCTTCAAGGCCTATGGCGGCGTGGCCCGCGCCGGCCGCTACCTGGTGTTTGTGTACACCATGAGCACCGGCGTGCTGGAGGGCATCGTCGAGGCCCGCTTCCTCACCGAGATCCGCACCGGCGCCGTGTCGGCGGTAGGTACGAAGTACCTGGCCAATCCCGGCGGTGGCACGCTGGGCATCATCGGCACCGGGCGCGAGGCGCGCGCGCAACTCACGGCCATGCACCACGTGCGCCCGCTTACCAACGTGAAGGCGTACAGCCGCTCCACCGAAAAACGCGAGACCTACGCCAAGGAGATGACCGAGCGCCTGGGTGTCGAGGTCACTGCCGTCGCTACCGCCGAGGAGGCCATCCGCGGCATGGACCTGGTGGTGACCATCACCAGTACCAGCGAGCCGGTGCTGTACGGCGCATGGCTGGCCGAGGGCTGCCACGTGAGCGCGGTGGGCGCCACCACCCCTGAGCGCTGCGAACTCGACGTCGAGTGCTTCGAGCGGGCGGCGGTGGTGGCCGTGGAGCACATGCCCCAGGCAATGGCCGAACTCGGCGAGATTCAAGAAGCGGTGAAGCAAGGCCGCTTTAGCTGGGACCGGGTGAACGAGTTGGGCGACATCATCGGCGGCAAAGCCAAGGGCCGCACTGCCCCCAACCAGATCACCATCTTCGACACCGTCGGCGTCGGCACCGAAGACGTCGCCATCGCCTCCTACGCCCTCAAGAAGGCCCGCGACACCGGCATGGGCACCACCCTAGCGATGTAGCACTCCGGTTCCCTCGCCCCACGGGGGAGAGGGCTAGGGTGAGGGGGCTGCCGCGGTGGTGGAACCGTGCGCAGGGCGGCGAAGGGGCAGGGGAGAGAGTGTTTGCGCCTTCGCCGGCGGTGAACCCGGAAGAGTTCGGCCCAGCGCCACCCGGCCAGACGGCCCGCACCGCTCGATTCCGGTTCCCTCGCCCCACCGCGGGAGAGGGTTAGGGTGAGGGGGCTGCCGCGATGGCGGAACCTAGAGTCGGACGCTCAAAGCGGCAAGTGCCAGCCAGCGGAGGGCCCGTTCCCCGCCATTCACTCACCACCTCCAAACCACCTACTGTTGCGAGCCCCAACCCTCCTACTCGGCGTTATCGAGCGCTGTCACCTCCGCGGCCCCAGCGCAGCACGGTGATGCACTCCACGTGGTAGGTCTGGGGGAACAGATCCACCGGTTGCACGCTTTCGAGCACGAAGCCGGCGTCGACCAGGATGCGGAGGTCGCGGGCCAGGGTGGCGGGGTCGCAGGACACGTAGATGATCTGGCGCGGCGGGTGGTCGGCCAGCGTCTGCAGCACGCGCACGTGGCAACCGGTGCGCGGCGGATCCAGCAGCACCACGTCGGCCTGCACAGCGAGTTCCGGCAACACGTGCTCCACCTTGCCCTCGTAGAACTCCAGGTTGGCCATCGCCGCGCCGTTCTCGCGCGCGTCTTTCACCGACGACGGCGACTCTTCCACCGCGATCACCCGCCCGACCACCGGCGCCAGCAGCACGGCAAAGGTGCCCACGCCGGCGTAGGCGTCCACCAGCAGGTCGTTCTGGCCGGCCCGCAGGTGGCTGCGCACCAGTTCCATCATGCGTTCCGCTTGCCCGCTGTTTACCTGGAAGAAGCTGGGTGACGCCACCTTGAAGGTGATGCCCAGCAGCTTCTCGGTGTACGACGGCTGGCCGGTTGGCACGCCGGCCTCCGGGTCCTTCAGCTTGGGTTGCACCAGGAAGTCGCCGGTGTTCACGCCGTAGCGGATGTTGAGGGCGCGCGTCTCGGCGCAGTGGCCCCGCAGCGCGGCCACCGTGCGGTTGATGCCCTTATGCATCAGCAGGCACTCCTCGATGGGGATGAGCGTGTGGGTGCCGCGCCGCACAAACCCGATGTCGCCGAACTTGCCGACGGTGAAGCGGGCGTGGTTGCGATAGTGGAACTGGTCGGGCGAGGGCAGCGTGTCGAGCACCGGCGCGTCGGTGAAGTGGCCGATGCGGCGCAACTGGTCCACCACCACCTGCCGCTTCAGCGCGAGCTGACGGGGGTAGGCGATGTGCTGGAACTGGCAGCCGCCACACGCGCCGTAGTAGGGGCACGGCGGCGTCACCCGGTCGGGCGAGGCCTCCAGCACCTCCACGGTCTTCGCCTCGGCGTAGGTGCTGTGGCGGTCGGTGATCTCGGCCACCACCGTCTCGCCCGGCAGGGCCAGGCTCACCCACACCACCTCATCGCCGTTGCGGGCCAGGCCCATGCCCTGGTGGCCCATCTCGGTCACCTGCAGGGTCAGCCGGTCGCCCAGGCCCTCCACCCGCGCCTTACGCCGCTGGCCGCGCGGCATCAGACGGTCACGTAGGGGCCGAGATAGCGGCCGCCCAGCACGTGCAGATGACCGTGGGGCTGGCTCTGCGCCCCCATGCGGTCGAAGTTGGAAAGGATGCGGAAACCGCCGGGGCAATGCTGTTGCCCCATGCGCACCGCGATCTTCGCATAGTGGTCCATGTCGCTCCAGAACTCGACCTGGCTCAGGTGACGCTTTGGTACCACCAGCAGCATCACCGGCACCCAGGTCAGAATGTTGTCGAACACCAGGGTCTGCTCGTCTTCGTAGCGCACACTGGCGGGCTCGACCCCCGCCACAATGTCGCAGAACATGCACCCCGGTTGCGTACCGGGCGGGTAGCCCGTCACCGGCGCAGATACTCGGTGAGCGTGAGGCCACTGGCCGCCACCTTCTGCGCCACGTCGACGCCTAGGTAACGATAGTGCCACGGCTCATAGGCGTAGCCGGTCACCGCTTCCTTACCTTCAGGGTAGCTTAGAACGAAGCCGAATGCCGCGGCATGTTGCTGCATCCACACCCCCGCTTTGGTAGCGCCGAAGGTCTCCTCAAGCTGATAGCCATTCTCCGGACTCCCAAAGTCGAGCGCGGTGCCCATCTGGTGCTCGCTGTGGCCGGGCTGGGCCGAGATGCGCGCCGCCCGCTCCGCGCCCATCTGCTGCACATAGAACCGGTACAGCACGTCCTGCTCCTGATACGACCGGTAGCCCGACACTCCTGCCAGCGTCACACCGTCGGCTGTGGCCTGCTGCACCAACGCGCGCACCGCGTCGGCGGCCGCCTGGCGCAGGCGGATGCCGGCCCGCACCGCCACCGGCACCGGCAGGTCCACCAGGCCGGGCGGCACAAAGGTGTCGGCCAGCCTGGTCTGCTTGGTCAGCGGAGCCAGCAGATTGGCGCCGTCCAGCGCGCTGCCGTTTGGTGCTGACGTGGCGGTGGGTGCGGGCGCCGGCACAGTGGTCGCGCTCGGCAACGGTGCGGCCGTGTGGCCCGATGCCGCCGTGGCGGTCGCCGCCACCGTGGTCGCGGTCGCGGCGGCCGGCTGAGTCGCTGCCTGCCGGGTTGGCGTGTCCTGCACGAACGCCGGCGGCTGCGGCTCGCCGCATCCGACCAAACTCACCATGGTGAGTACTACCAAGGTGCCGAGCATGGCGCAACGGTGCAACGGTCCGCCATGCGAGGAGCACCACGCACCGTTTGGTCCGTAGACGTGCTGGGCGGACTGGCGTGCCACGCTTGCGGGCGAGTGCAGAGAGGGCGCAGCCCTCTCTGCCGGGGGGATGGGGGGCGCCGTCCTGAGCCTGTCGAAGGGGTGTCCCCCCAATTGGAG
>Ga0209514_10002062_pt1 | contig 32176 bp, 34 predicted proteins | sample Subgrocontami58m_FD_187452 | JGI IMG/M metagenome (GOLD analysis project Ga0209514, IMG submission 187452) | Subsurface groundwater microbial communities from S. Glens Falls, New York, USA - GMW37 contaminated, 5.8 m (SPAdes) (version 3) | ecosystem: Environmental > Aquatic > Deep subsurface >...
AAACCAGCCGCGCCTGCCTGAAGCGGCGGAGGCGCATATACGCCGGCAGCCTCAGGTACGGTAGCGCACCCTGAAAATAAAAGCAAGCTAAATAAGATCAAAAAATATTTCATCGCAAAGTTTGGAGCGGGCGATCGGAATCGAACCGACATATAAAGCTTGGGAAGCTTTCATTCTACCACTGAATTACGCCCGCGTTAACTCCTTAAACTCCCCGTACCTTTTATTTATCAACGACCTGTTAAGTTTGGACAGCACTCTTATGTCAAAGCCTTCTACAGTATACGAAGCTACTGCGCTCGCCATTATCAGGGCCTTTCTGTATTTTGCTTCATTAAGTTTTCCTGCAACGGAAAGATAGCCCAAAAATGCGCCGGCAAAGCTGTCCCCTGCGCCTGTCGGGTCGCATACGCGTTCCAGCGGATATGCCGGGTATGAAAAAAATTTGTTTTTAGCTACATACAGCAGGCCGTGTTCGCCTTTTTTGATTATAACTCTGGGGCTTCCGTAAGAAACGATTTTTTTCGCGGCAGCGATCAGGTTCGGCTCCTGTGTCAAAAGCCGCGCTTCGCCTTCATTTATAATTAAAATATCTATTTTCTTCAATACCTCTACGAGCTTTGCTCTTTTATTGTTTATCCAAAATTCAATCGTATCCGCGGCTATCAGTTTCGGGCAGCGCAGCTGCTTAATAATTTTTAATTGAATCTCGGGGTCATTGTTCGCAAGAAATACGAATTTACATTTTTTATCTTCTTCTGTCAGGGCGGGATTAAAATCTTTAAGCAGGTTTAGGTGCGTTGCTATCGTGCGCGCTGAATCAAAGTCCCAGCCATAACGGCCCTCCCACCTGAACGTCTTGCCCTTTTTGAGCTGTATGCCTGATAAGTCAATATTCTTGGCTTTAAGCACTTTTAAATATTTGTCCGGAAAATCCGTTCCCGCTATGCTGACTATCTTTGTATCGGTAAAACAGGAAGCGCTTAAGGCCGCGTACACTGCCGAACCTCCGGGCGCATTTTTATTTTTGCCTAAAGGCGTCTGGACTGTGTCCAAGCCTATAGATCCTACTATTAATAATTTCATCACACTACTTTCATCGGGCAAAATTCACCGCACATGCTGCATACATCCTGAATATTTACCCTGCTTTTAAGCCTGGAATGTATTTTACGGGCCTTTTCCGGATCCAGTGACATTTTTATCTGCTTGTCCCATTTTCTTTGCTTTCTAAACTTTGACATCAAAAGGTCGCTGCGAATAGCCCCGGGAATGCCTTTTGCAATATCTGCCGCGTGCGCTGCGATGCGGGACGCTATTATTCCCTCTTTTACCTCTTCAGCGTCCGGAAGGCCCAGGTGCTCCGACGGCGTGACATAGCAAAGAAAATCAGCGCCGTAGCTTGCGGCTAAAGCGCCTCCAATTGCAGCTGTTATGTGGTCATAACCGCATCCAATATCTGTTACAAGAGGGCCTAATACATAAAAGGGCGCGTTGTTGCATATCTTTTTCTCTAACTCCACATTTTTCTTAATCTGGTTTATCGGTATGTGTCCGGGGCCTTCTATCATCACCTGGCAGCCTTTTTTAAAAGCGCGTTTCGCCAGCTGCCCCAATATCGATAATTCTTTAAGCTGGGCGCTATCGGTCGCGTCGGCAATTGAACCGGGGCGCATTCCATCGCCTAAACTTAAAGTAACGTCATATTTTTTTAAAATATCCAACAGCCTGTCAAAGTGTTCGTAAAACGGATTTTCTTTTTTATTGCCTGTAATCCACTTGAGCATAATCGCCCCGCCGCGGCTGACTATGCCCGTAAGGCGCCTGGCGCGTTTTAAAACCTCTACAGATGCTTTTGTCACGCCTGCGTGAATCGTAAAAAAATCAACGCCCTCCTGCGCCTGCTGTTCTACAACATCAAACATATCCTCAGGCCTTATATCTTCTATACTGCAGCCTTTCCTCTTGGCGCAAATAGCTGTCTCATATATAGGGACAGTGCCTACAGGCAGGACTGAAGAATTTATAATGCTTTTTCGTATTTTAACGAGGTCTCCGCCTGTACTTAAATCCATAACAGCATCAGCCCCGTATTTTATACAGATATCCAGTTTTTTAAGTTCTATTGATACATTGTGGCAGGCTTCCGAGGTGCCTATGTTGGCGTTAACTTTTGTTTTAAGCCCGCTTCCTATGGCGCATGGATTTTTAAGATTCTTGTGGTTTTTATTAGCAGGTAAGACTATTTTGCCGCATGACATGCCGCGGCGTATAAATTCCGGCAAGACAGCTTCTTTTTTCGCAGCCCTCCTGATAAGAGAGGTTATTGTGTTGTTTTTTGCTGCTTCTAGTTGCGTCATTATTTTACGATAAGGCCTTTTGTAAATTTTTGACAGCTTTTGCCGCGTTTTTCTTCGATAAGATCGCCCTGCAGACAGCTACGCGGCTGATGCCTAAAGCGGTTAACACATTTATGTTATTAGAGTCTATACCGCCTATTATAAAGGCCGGTATTTTAATATTTTTAATAAGCAAACCAATTTCTTTTGTGCCTATTGCGTCAAGCGCTGGTTTGGTTTGGGTTTTAAAAATCGGGCCAAAACCTATATAATCCGCCCTTTCTGATTGAGCGTGCAGGGCCTGCCTGAAATTGTGAGTTGATTTACCGATTATCTTATCTTTACCTAATATTGCGCGCGCGCAAACAACAGGCACATCATCCTGTCCAAGGTGCACACCGTCAGCGCCGCAGGCAAGCGCTATATCAGGCCTGTCATTTACAATGAATATCGCGTTATGCAAATGCGCCAGTTCCTTAAATTTTTGCGCAATGCTTAAAAATATATTATCCTCAAGGCCCTTGCACCTAAGCTGTATGACCTTAAGCCCTGCCTTTAAGGCCTGCCGGCTTCGGTGGTAATTTAAATTCACCGTGCCGGGCGCTGTGATGCTTACCACCAGATAGAGATTTGTGCTTGATAATAATTTCTTTTTCGATTGCATATATAACAAAACGTATTTTTTTAAATTTTTCGCCAAGTTTCTTATTTATAATTTTCGAGCATTCTTCAAGGGCCCGCAGGGCTTCTTTGGCTCTTTCTATGTTTGCCAGAAAAACAGACTGCCAGTCGGGCCTGCGTTGTTCGCTTTTTGTGGTCTGCTTGCCTACATCCTCGTTGGAATTTCTTTTTTCCAGCAATTGCTCATACGGGATGCCGGAAGTTTTAACTGCTGTAAATATACTCTGCCGCGCTTTTTTTAACCTGAGGGCTGATTCTGCGTCATCAAGCAAAAATCTTACTATGTCCTCACAGACCCTTAAGCCCTCGCGTGAGCGGTTTAAATTAGCGTCTATTATCCTTAGGATTTTTTGCTTTTCCAATGGATTTTGTTAATGATATCGCTGGTAGAATAGCCTTTTATATATTTTATTGCTATAGCCTTGCCACCGTAAGCGCTGACAACATCCCTGCCTACTATGTCTTTGACTTTCCAATCCGCGCCTTTTATTATAAAATTCGGCTTTAGCATGGTTATGATTTTTAACGGTGTCGGCTCATTAAATGAGGTAATGTAGTCAACGCACTCCAAGGCTGCCATTACTCTTTGCCTGTCTTTAAGGGGCATTATCGGACGCAACGGGCCTTTTATGCGCCTTACTGAAGAATCTGTATTTAAGGCTACAACAAAAACATCCCCCTTTTTGCTGGCCTGTTCCAGGTAGCTTATATGGCCCGGGTGCAATATATCAAAACAGCCGTTTGTGAAGGCTATTTTTTCTTTGCGCTTTTTGCGCGCAGCTATTATGCGCTTAAGCTGCTCCGGACTCTTTATCTTTTTGGTAGTCATTTACCCCCACACTAAACCTCTATTTGCCCCACACGTTTAGTGTGGGGGTTTATTATAGAGCTTGTCTTCCGCGATTTCGCAGAGGATATGTCCTATGGTTATGTGCACTTCCTGCACTCTGGCGGTATTTTCGGACGGCACTATTAAGGATATGTCCGCAAGCGGCGCTAGTTGCCCGCCATCGGAGCCTGTCATGGCAATGGTCTTAATGCCCTGTTTTTTTGCTTCTAGTATACCGGCAATTACATTGCGCGCGTTGCCGCTCGTGGATATTCCTATTACTATGTCATCCTTGCATGCCAAAGCCTCTATCTGCCTGGAGAATATTTCCTCAAAACCATAATCATTGCCTATGGATGTCAAAATAGAGGTATTTGCGGTCAGTGACAGCGAGGGCAGGCCGTGGCGTTCCAGTTTAAAGCGCCCTACAAATTCCGCGGCTATGTGCTGGGCATCTGCTGCGCTGCCGCCGTTGCCGAAAAGTATGACCTTGCCTTTTGCTTTCAGGCTTTTGGCGATAAGCTCGCCTACCTTGTTGATGTCAGAGGTCATTGTTTTTAAAACCTGCTCTTTTAAATTTATGCTATCTTTTAATATCTGTGCTGCCTTGTCTGCCATTTTCGATTAACTCCTTATTAAAAATCCCTGTAGTACGGCGCTCTTTGGGATACGTCTTCTGTTGTTTCCTGGTATTTTTTGGCCTTTGAAGGCTCCCTGTGCGCTATTTTCGCCACATGCACTTTTGTTGTTATAGGTTCCTCTATTCCCAGCATATCCTGGATTTTATTTTTAATAACGCCCTGGATTCTTTCCGTTACATCCGGTATGTTAGCGTCTGACCACAGTGAAACCCGCACGGAAATATTCACGCCTTTTTTACTGGCGAAGACGCTTGAGCGCATATCTTTTATTTCAGGCATCTGCGCGGATAATTTTTTTATAAAGTTTTCAATGGCGGAAAGCGAAATAAGCACTTGCCCGTCGGGAGTATTAAAGGCTATCGTCCTTTCTCTTTGAATACCGCCAAAGGTAACATGTGTAATGAGCAAGCCCAGAAAAATAAACATTGCCCCTATAAGGCCTATGTTAAACCTTAAATTATAAGTATCGTAGTATGCTTTCATCTGGTCTAAGGTTATCAATTCTAAAGATACTGCCAATAGTATGGTGCCGATCAGAATAAAAACAATTGTGTAAAGAATAAAAGAAATAACCTGTAATGGCCTCATTTTACGCTACCCTCCTGTTCTACGCTTACAACGTTAACATCTATTTCTATGGATGAAATACCTGTCATGCTCTCCACTGCCTGCTTTACCTGTTCCTGTATCCTGGCCGCTACTTCCGGAATATCAAAACCATAAGCAGCCACAACATCGAGCGATATTTTTATGCCTGAGTCATCTGTCTCGACCCTGATGCCGTCAAGCGCGCTGAATGCCTTGCCTACGCCAAGAGTATCCATCATTTTTTTAAAATTGCCCTGACTTATGCCTATCACGCCTTTTACCCTGGCAAGCGTAAGCTCAGTTATGGCCTTTATGGCGTTGTTGTGAACCTTAACATCCCCAACATCGCTACCCACCTCGGTCAGCTTGTGCTTCTGTTCCATTTTACACCTCTTGCTCCCCTAAAAGTTTATCTACATATCCTGTGTCTATGCGGCCTTGTATAAACGCCTGGTCGCTAAAAACGCGTTTATGAAAGGGCAGCGTTGTTTTTATTGGCTCTATAACGAATTCATCCAGGGCTCTTTGCATCATAAATATCGCCTCCTGGCGGTTTTTACCATGCACTATTAGTTTCGCCAGCATGGAATCGTAATAAGGCGGTATGTCATACCCCGTGTAGATGTGCGAATCCACCCTGATGCCCCTGCCGCCGGGCACATGATAATTTTCTATGCGCCCGGGACACGGCATAAACTTATTATCCGGGTCTTCCGCGTTTATGCGGCACTCTATTGCGTGGCCGTTAAAAGTTATATCATCCTGATTCAGCGCAAGTTTTTCGCCGGAAGATATTTTTATCTGTTCTTTTATAAGGTCAATGCCTGTTACCGCCTCGGTTACGGGGTGCTCAACCTGAATCCTTGCGTTTATTTCCATAAAATAAAAATCCATATTTTTATCTAATAAAAATTCTACTGTGCCTGCGTTTACATAATGAATATGTTTTAAGCCCTTAATTACAGCCTCGCCCATTTTCTTCCGCAATTTACTGTCCAGCGCAGGAGAAGGGGATTCTTCTATTAATTTCTGGTGGCGCCTCTGCACCGTGCAGTCCCTTTCGCCCAGATGAACTAAGCGGCCGTATTCATCTGCAAGTATCTGAAATTCAATATGCCTGGGCCTTTCAATGCATTTTTCTATATAAACGTCTTTTGTGCCAAAGGCCGCTTCTGCTTCGTTCTGGGCCATATAAAAGGCACTTACCAGGCGTATATCATTGTGCGCTACTCTCATGCCTCTGCCGCCGCCGCCTGCTGATGCTTTTATTATTACAGGATATTTAAGGCGTTTTGCGATTTTTAAAGCCTCGTCTTTATCTTTTACCTTGCCCTCGCTCCCGGGTATTGTGGACAAGCCTGCCTTTTTCATTGCCACTTTTGCAGCCATTTTATCTCCGACTAAGTTCATATTTTCAACAGTAGGGCCTATAAATTTAATATTGCAGGAAGAGCAAACTTCTGAAAAATGCGCGTTCTCCGCGAGAAAACCATATCCGGGGTGAATGGCCTCTACGTCTGTAATTTCCGCGGCGCTTATAATGGCGGGTATATTAAGGTAACTTACTGAACTTTGCGGACCGCCTATGCATATGGCCTCATCCGCAAACCTGACATGAAGAGAATTAACATCAGCTTCTGAGTAAATAGCCACTGTCCTTATGCCAAGTTCCTTGCAAGCCCTTATTATGCGTAAGGCTATCTCTCCCCTGTTAGCTATTAGTATTTTTGAAAACATCTTTTTATACCGGCTCTATTAGAAATAAAATCTGCCCGTATTCGACAGGATCCGCGTTTTCAGCTAATATATCTATAATCCTGCCCCTTACCTCGGATTTTATCTCGTTCATCAGCTTCATAGCTTCTATGATGCATACTACCTGGCCCACTTCCACCTCCTGGCCTATTTCTGCAAATGGTTCAGCTTCAGGCGACGCAGCCCTGTAAAAAGTGCCGACTATCGGAGCTTTTATTTCAATGAGCTTTTTTTCGGAAGTTTCTTTTGACTGCGCCTGCTCTTTTTCAATAGTAGCTGCCTGTTGCGCCATGGATACGGGAATTTTCTCTACAATAATTCCCTGCCCGGGTTCGGGAGTCTTCTTTAACCTTATTTTCAGGCCGTCCCGTTCAATCTCTATCTCGCTCAAGTTATTTTCATTCATGAGGTTGATCATTTCTTTTATTTCTTTAAGGTTCATCCCGCTCTTCCTTTCATAATCCCGCCTTACGAGGAAGGGCGGGATTCATTTTTTGCCCCCTTATGCCCGATTTAGATATTCGCCGGTTCTGGTGTCAACTTTTATCGTGTCGCCATTGTTTATAAATAACGGCACTTGCACAGTCGTGCCGCTTTCCAGGGTAGCAGGCTTATATGTCGCGCGAGCTGTATCACCTTTTATGCCGGGTTCTGTATGTATTATTTTTAGTTCAACAGAAGACGGCAAAGCAACGCTCATAACTCTACCCTGGTAATATGAAGCCATAATCTGCAAGCCTTCTTTTAAAAATTTTACCGCATCTGCCAGGACTTCCTTTTCGATATGCACCTGTTCATAAGTTTCTGTGTCCATAAAATAATAGCTGTCCCCGCTGCTGTACAAATACTGGACCGGGTGCTGCTCTATATATACGAGCTCAAATTGTTCGCCAGAACGAAATGTCCTGTCATAAACATTACCTGTTTTTAAGTCTCTGAATTTTGTGCGCACAAAAGCGCTGCCCTTGCCGGGTTTTATGTGCTGAAATTCTATAATCTGGTACATCCTGCCGTCATGGATGAGTGTTATGCCGTTTTTAAACTGATTTGTGCCTATTGTTTCCGCCATTTTTGTATTACTCCGTTAATACGTTGACTCCGTCAATATTTTATGAGATTTTTCCGTAACTAAAACCATATCTTCAATCCTGATGCCGCCTTTGCCCGGAATGTATATACCAGGTTCTACTGTAAAAACCATTCCTTCTTTTAAGATTTTATTGTTTTTCCCGGAAATTCTGGGAGCCTCGTGCACCTCCAGGCCTATGCCGTGGCCTGTGGCATGGCCAAAATACTTCCCGAAACCTTTGCTGGTTATATAATCTCTCGCAGCATTGTCAACTTTGGATATTTTTACGCCGGGACGAATTATTGATATGGCCTTCTGTTGCGCCTGCTCTATTATATTATACATATACTTATATTGAGCGTCTATTCTACCCAAGAAGAAAGTCCTTGTCAAGTCAGAATTGTATGCGTTATAGGTGCATCCGCAATCAATTGTAACAGGCTCATGCAGCCTTATCTTTCTGCTTGAAAGCGCGGCGTGCGGCATGCTCGCGTTTTCACCTGAAGCAACTATCGGCGTAAATGCTATTTTTTCCGCTCCGCAATTTCTCATCTGCTGCTCCAGATGCCCGCAAGCTGCAATCTCGGTCATGCCTGGCTTTATAAGGCTTATGGTTTTCCTTATTGCCTCTGACGCGATTTGAGCGGCTTTTTTTATATTTTCTATTTCGGATTTATCTTTTATTGTTCTTAAATACTCGATTAAGCCGTCTGTGGGCACAAATACATTTTTAACCTTTGCTTTTAGCTTAGCTGCGTATTTAAAACTTACGCCAGCTGCCTCAAAAGCTACTCTTCTTAAGCGGTACTTTTTTATAAGCTGCGTTATCTCATTAAGTGTGGGCGCGCTAACACATATAATATCAAAGCCCTTTACTTCTTTCTGCGCCTGCAGCTTGTAGCGGAAATCTGTTATAAACAAAGGTTTTTTGCCAATTGTTACAAAAACGAAAGAATCTTCGCCCTTAAATCCGCTCAGGTAAGAAACATTGGCGGGCTTTGAAACAAAAATCGCGTCTAAATTTTTACGTTGTAAGGTCTGCCGCAAGGCAGTTAATCGCTGGATCATGATTTTTTTGCTATATCTGCCGCAGCCTTGAGGCCGAAGGTGTAGCTGTCGCTTCCGAAGCCGCTGATAACGCCGCTGGCAACTGGCGAGATAAGTGATATTTTCCTGAAATCTTCGCGCGCGTATATGTTTGAAAGGTGCACTTCAACAGTGGGTATGGAAACTGCGCTTATGGCGTCTCTTATCGCTACGCTTGTGTGCGTATAGGCAGCGGGATTTATCAGAATAGCGCTTATGCCTTCAGTCTCTGCCTCCTGTATTTTCTGGACTATTTCACCTTCGTGGTTTGACTGAAACAGCACTATTTCAACTCCCAGGCCCGAGGCTTGTTCTTTAAGCGCATTATTTATGTCGTCTAAGGTTTTTTCGCCGTAAACCTGCGGCTCTCTCTTCCCCAGTAAATTAAGATTGGGCCCGTGTATTATCAATATTTTTTTCATATGCCCCCTTTAGGCAATTCTGCCTCCTCTATTAACATTATGGGTATGCCTTCCTTTATCGGGTATCTCCTGCCGCAGCTGGTGCAAACTATTTTTTCGTTTTCCAGTTTAACATCTGCCCTGCAAAAAGGGCATGCAAGGATGTTTAATAATTCTTTATCTATCATATTGTCTCCTCCTTAAAATCATATATATCTTTCTTAAAGGCGTATATCAAAGCGCCTATCAGGCTTAACCCGAGCAATAAGGCAAGGCTCAGCAGGGAAACCGCAAACGCTGTATCTACGGGCATATAATCCTTGAATAAATACACAAGGCCTGCTTCTCTTACGCCGAGGCCGTTTATCGAGGGCAGCATACCTATTATACCCACAACCGGAATGAGCAGAAAAAATACCCCCAGGCTTACATCATTAACGCCCACGGCTTTTGCCAGTCCAAAAATGCACACTACATATATAGACTGGCCCGCCAAAGACAGAAAAAGGCTCCAGGCAAGCACTCCTTTATGGTGCCTGTAAACATTAAGGTGGTCATAAAATTTGGTAATTTTTTTGTAAACATCTTTTTTCTTAAAGGGCTTAAGCAAAAATTTGAAAATAGACGCGATATTTTTATTTAATAAAACAAGCGTCATCATCGAAGACATTAAAAACATAAAAACAATAAACGCTATAACTATCTTGTCGCTTATCAAATGGTGCACAAAAAGCAGCGCGCACGTAGGGATAAAGGTAAACGGAAGCATTGCAAGCAGCCTGTCCATAAAAACGCCGCTAAAGGCAGGGGCTTTTTTATTAAATTTTTTTCCTGCATAATAAGCCTTTACCAGATCTCCGCCTATGGAAGTCGGCAAAAAATTATTAAAAAAATACCCCAGATAACAAAGGTATACTGATTCTTTTAAGGAAAGATTGAGTTTCTGAACAGATAAAACCTTCTTAAGGCGCACACCCATGATTACCACGCTCGATATATATATTAAAAAGGCGCATATTATAAAAAATGGATTTGCTGTTCTTATTGTAAAGGCTATTCTGCCGAGCTTATCTCTCATAAGCCAGAACAATAACCCTATAAGGGAAAAACTTATAAGTATCCTTATAACAAAAAATATGCTACTTTTTTTCATAACTTTCTATTGTTGAAAGCGAACCCTTTATCATGCCTATTATCTGGCGGTATTCGTCGGAGGCATTGGTGAGCATTGTAGCCGCGCGGTATATCTTATTTTCCAGTATCTCGGACATTTTTTCTGTGTGCCTTTTTATGTCCAGAAGGTAATGCATAAGATTTTCAAGGTCCACGGAGCTGCAATATTGCAGATGCAGGCTGAAAAACATTAAAAGATACGGCGCTATCATGCTGTAGGAAATTAATATTACATTTTTTTTGTACGCGTCAAAGTGCGTGCTTTTGCAAAGAGCGAAGGCTGAATCAGGTATCGCGGCTATTGCCCACGGCGTAGTCATCTCCGGGTCTATGTACTGGCTTGCCTCATCCACTCTTTTTAATATCTCTCTCTGTATCTGATTTAATATCCTGTCGCGCTGCACATTATCCTGCTGCTTTGAATATTCCTCCAAAAGGTCTGTGGATGGCCACTTTGAATCTATTGGCATTAATTTATTGTTGGCGAGCGCGAGCGCGAATTCCACTTCTTTTCCTTTTATGCGGACATTGGAATGCACCATTTTAGGCGGAAAGGAGCTTAACGCCTCTCTTAAAATGTTTTCACCAGCGATACCTTTAGATTTTGTGCCGGCTATAACAGTCTCAAGCCTTTTTAATGACTCTCTGTTTTCCTGCTCTCTATGTTTAAAATCTTCGTGGGACTGCCTGATATTTTCTATGCTGCGCAGGGCGTGTTCCATGCGGGTTTGCAGCGCCTGGTTATACTGCCTTTGATTGTTCTCTACAGAACTTAACAATGTCTTTAACGAGCCCAGGTCTGACATCGCGTTTAACGCCTGGCTGGATATAGTATCCTTGCCCTTTACCGTAACCAGCTTCAAAAGAACTAAAAGCAAAAGGACTGTAATTCCGCCCAGCATTATAAGGATGAGTAGTATGTATACATTCATAAAAAATTATTCCGTTTTGTTGATATGGCCGGCTTCCTCGAGCCTGGATAAAATAAGCGGCAGCGTTTTTCTCGCGGCCTCTTCGCCTTTTTTAACAATTTCCGGCGCTTTATCAAAAGCCATCTGGTCCATGTAGCTTGACAGTTGCGGCATTATGGTTATATCTGCATTTTTTGCCTGCAGTTTATTCAGCTCGTTGCCTGCTATCTGGATGGACTGGTACACCATCTGAAACAGGTTGGAAATTTTTTCTTTTTTTATGCAAAATCCAACGTCGCAAGCAATTATAAAAGTCGCTCCCATTTGCTGCGCAACTCTCGCAGGCACAGACTCAAGCAGCCCGCCGTCTATTAGCAGCTTATCGTTTATCCTTATAGGAGCAAACACGCCCGGCAAGGTGCAGCTTGCTCTTATACACTGAGCAAGGTCACCTTCGGTCAATACTACCCTTTGTCCGTTTTCTATGTCTGTGGCAACTATAGCTAACGGTATTTTAAGGTCGGTAAAATTTTTATTCTCAATGGAGTTTTTAATTACCTTTTCAAGGCTTTTGCCTCTAAGTAAGGCGAACTTGGATATAGAAAAATCCGTCAGGTGCCACAATTTAATCTTAAGCGCGCGTTCCTCGATTACATCAAGCGGAATTCCGAGCGCGTATGTTGCCCCTACAAGCGCGCCTACGCTTGTACCAACTATAAAGTCTATCGGGATTCTGGCCTCATGCAATACTTTTATCACGCCTACATGCGCAAGGCCTCTCGCAGAACCGCCGCCTAAAACCAACGCTATTTTATTATTAAGTGGAGACATCATGTTATTGTAATCCCCGCATACCCGACAACAGCATCGTAATCGCCTGTTGCGTCGCCGCTTGTCTGATATTTTACAAGCCTGGCATTTTTTGCGCCTAATGCCTTTGCCGCTATAAGCATCACAACAGCGGGTATGTATCCGCACATGCTTATGCTTAGCTGTTCAATACTGCTCATAAGCTGGGTTTCGCTCAATTTAAGAATAGCCTCAATCGCTACCTTGTCTTTTTTCTCCGCTACTTCCCGTATTTCGTAATGCGTCATATCGCTGCTGGCAACAATTAATGCGCTTTTATGCGTTTGTTTGATTGCGCTTACAATTGCCGCTGCCAAATCCTGATAAGCTGCCATATTGTAAGCTGAAAGCACTATAGGTACTATCATAACATCTTTTTTTAAATACTGCAAAAATGGAAGCTGAACTTCCAGTGAGTGCTCAAAAAGATGCGCCTTCGTATCTTCCTTCACGTATTTACACTTTGCCAGAATGGCGCCGGCGATATTTTCATCCACGTCCACATCTCCGAGAGGCGTATGCCAGCTGCCTTCTTTAAACAATGAAAAAGTCTCGCCCGTGCCTGTATGGTTAGGCCCGAGGATAATAACTGTGTCCGGTATTTCAATACAGGAATATACGCTTGCGGCAACATGCCCGGAATACATGTATCCGGCGTGAGGAACCAGTACGCCTATTGCCTTTTCCTTGAGCTTATCTTTTGTTAATAACAGCCCCGCAACTTCACTTTTAAGGGCAGGCCCTGTTTCCGGGTAAAATTGTCCGGCCACGGACGGCAAACGTTTCATATTTTCTCCTATTCAAGAAATACGGCGGCAGCGATCACTGTAGTCCACATACCGTCTTTGTTTCCTTCTTCTGACTGGCATATATGCGAGGTCCTTGTGATATATCCGCTTGATATATACTCTTCTTTTCTTTCATCCCATGCGGTATCAGGATTAAATTGCACGCCCAGCGTGGTGGCTAACATTGTCGCAGCCAGGTCTTCGGCGTATTCGCCGGCTTTTTTTCCCACCTCTCCGAAAGCGTGATGCTCAGAAATATATCCGTACAGGTTAGGGTCGCTGGTTTTAGCAAACCCGACCGCGGCTGAAACAAGCCTGTTAGGTTCGCAGGTTTCGTTTTTCGCTAAAACCACATAAGTAATCTCTCCTGGCTTAAGAAGCTTTAAGCCGTCTTCCTTGCTTATTATCTTGCAATTCGGCGGAAAAATGCTTGAGACACAGACTAAATTACATTTTTCAATACCGGCGTCCCTTAATGAAGCTTCAAAAGAAGCTATTTTATACTTGTTTACTCCTACACCTTTTGTAAAGAACATCTTAGTTGGCGTCATCTATTCAAACCTCCGTTAATGAGCACTTAATTTACGCGACTGCACGCCTACCTACCGGCGGGCAGGAAGCGTAAATTAATCTACTCTGAATTTCTTCTACGAACGTGCGAATTAATCCCGAAGCGTGCGCAGCAGATTTCGCAAGAAATCTGCAAGCGTTTACGCGAGGGATCCCGGCTCATAATCTATGTCCTCATTAAATAAAAAATTTGTAGCCCAGCATTTTGTATATTAATTTCGCTGCTATAAAATCTGAGGCCTTATTTGCAGCGCCTGGGCAAAGTTCCACTACGTCAAGGCCTACTACGTTTTTATTTTTAAACACTGCCTTTGTTATATCCAGGATATCGTACCAGCCAAGGCCTCCAGGCTCAGGTGTGCCTACTGAAGGTAAAAAACCCGGGTCAAAGACATCCACATCAATTGTAATATAAACATCTTTTTTTAAACCAGTTAAAATTTCTTTTATGCAGGAAGGCATATCTTTCCTGTCCTTATCCCATATAATTTTATAATTGTTTTTTCTTATGGATTGGGATTCCTCATAACTTAAGCTTCTTATCCCTACCTGAACTGCGTCGCAATGCTCCCTTACCCTTGCCATAGCGCAGCCATGATTATATTTTGAACCTTTGAATTCGTCTCTTAAATCAGCGTGCGCGTCGAATTGCAAAACTGAAAGTTCCGGATATTTCTGCTTTACCGCAAGCACAACGCCTGTTGATATTGAATGCTCTCCGCCAATTATCACAGGAAACTTATTGTCGTTTAAAACTTTAAGGCAATGCTGCTTAACTTTTTGCGCCATAGCCTCATTTTTCTCTGACACTTTTAAAGGCGCCAGAGTACAGATACCTATATCAGAGATGACCTTATCCAATTCTTCATCGTACAGTTCCAGTTTTTTGGATGCTTCTATTATGGCGCGGGGCGCTTTGGCTGTGCCTTTAAGATAAGTGGTGGTCATCTCATAAGGAATAGGTACAATAACTGCTTTTGAATTTTTATATTCCGAGTACTTTTTTTCTAAGCCGCAAAAATTATCCATAGTACTTTGCCTCTTATCATAAGCCATTACGGTTTTACAACTACCGCAACAGCTTTATTCTCGTCAAAATATTTCTTTGCCACGCTAACAAGGTCATGCGCAGAAACAGCATTCGTTAAATCCGCATAGCGCAGGTAATAATCGTAGCCTAATCCGTATAACTCATCCAGGGCGGTCTTCATGGCAAAGCCTCCGTTGCTCTGAAGCTCCAGCTCATGTTTTGTTATAAGCGATTTCTTTGCCGCGACTATTTCATTTTCGGTAATTTTACCTTCGCGCACCTGCTTAATCTGGGAAAGCATGCTCATCTTTACGTGGTCCACGCTCTGAGGCACAGTCGCCGCATAAAAAACAAACGCTCCTGTATCCAGCCCCGTCATTCCGAAAGTCCCCAGTGTATATGCCAGGCTTTCCTTCTGTCTTATCTGCAAATAAAGCCTGCCTGCTCCTCCTGAAAAAAGCGAGGAAAGCACCTGCAGCGGATAACGGTCATTGTTATATATGCCCGCGCCACGAAAGCCTATCATTACCACTGCTTGTTTCTTTTTCATGCGCTCTACTATTTCCTTATGCGAAGTTATTTTTTTCAGCTCAATATTTGCGGGCTGGTAAGGCTCACCTTCGGACATATCTTTAAATTTACTGCTGATAACCTCAAAAGCTTTATCCGCGTTAATGTCGCCGCATATTGACAGGACGGTATTTTTCCCTACGCAGTATTTTTTATGAAAGGCCCCTAAATCCGCGGCGGTGATGTTAGCCACTGTCTCCTTTGTGCCTATGGGTATAAACCCGTAAGGGTGCCCATAAAAAAGATTATTTTTTACCAATACATCCGTTGTCTTAAAAATATCCTCTTTTATAAGGTCTATATCCGCCAGGCAATCGCTTTTTACAACTTCTAGTTCCTTTTCAGGGAATGTAGGCTGCAGTATTATGCTTGATAATAAATCAACCATCTTATCAAAATCTTTGCTTGCGAAATCTAGTGAAAATCCAAAGCTGTTATTGCCGCTATACGGTGAAAATTCCGCGCCGGAAGTTTCTATTATATCAGATATCTGGTCTTTCTTGTAACGGTTTGTGCCTTTAGGCATCATCAGCGCCGTTAAATTGGATATGCCGTTATTTTTATCGTCCTCGGCCCTTAAGGCCCCTTTAATGCTGACTATAGCCGAGCATAACGGCAACGAGTGGTTTTCCGTTATAAGAATTGTGAGGCCGTTAGGCAGATTTTTTTTGATTGTTTTCATTTCGCCTGCGCTTGTTACAACTGCGGCGGAGGTTTCTTTTGCTGCTGTGTTTTCAGGCAACAATACCGCCGTTGTCATATTTTGCTCTGTAAGGTATGCTGAGGCAACGCGCGCTATGTCGTCTGCGGTTACGCTTTCTACGCCTTTAACATAACTGGCAGCAAAATCCGCATCGCCTGTTAAGGCAAGATTGGCGGCTAAGATATCTGCCTTGCTCTGCTGCGCCTCCAGCCCAAAAAGATAAGAATTTAAAATCTGCGCCTTTGCCTTTTCCAGCTCTCCACCTTTATCTTTGGCGAAGGACTGCTTTATGTTTTCTATTTCCGCGATTACGGCTTTTACAGTCTCTTCTACGGATTCCTTTTTATTTAAACAGGACACCATAAACAGTCCGGGGTGTTTGGGCGTATAATTATAAGCGCCTATAGCGTAGACAAGGTCTTTATTGTCATGAAGGCTTTTGTATAAACGCGAGGTCAAACCTCCTCCTAAAATAACGGATAGCGTATCCAACGCAAACAAGTCACGGTTATTTATGCCTACCGTATGAAAACCGATTAGTATTTTTGGCTGAGTGACTGGAAAGTTTTGAAAAATCTGCCTGCCTGAAATTTGCTGAGGTTCCTGCGCGACTGGCGGCGTGGAAAAATTCTGTCTTTTTAAGCTTCCCAGGCCCTGCCTTATTCCCTCAAGCGCTGCGGAAGGCTCTATATCTCCTACCACGGATATGACCATGTTGTTAGGCATATAAAATTGTTTAAAATACGCTGTTACATCCGATACCTGCAGCCTTCCTAATGTGTCGGCATATCCTATAACGGGATTTCTGTAGGGGTGCTGTATATAAGCGGTCTGCCATAATATTTTATAAATATACTTTTCCGGGTCATCCGCACCCATATCTATCTCTCTTAAAATTACCTGTTTTTCCCGCTGGAGCTCCTCTTCCTGAAACGCAGGGTTTGCTACCATGTCAGCCAGGATATTTAAAACCTGTTTAAAAGAAGCGGACGGCGCTTCTATTTTAAAACAGGTATAATCCGGGCTGGTATATGCGTCTACTTCAGCTCCGAGAGATTTTAATTCATTTTCCAGCTGCACGGCAGTATAGTGCGTGGTGCCCTTAAAAAGCATATGCTCTATAAGGTGCGTGATGCCTGAGCCGGCGTATGCGCCTTCCGTGGCAGAACCTGTATTAACCAGCAGGGTAACTGCAAAGGTGGGGGTACGGCTGTCTTTTTTTATAATCACGTTCAACCCGTTATCCAGCAGTGTTCGCTGGGCATTTATAGACAAAAAACTGCTAAGTTGCGGCGGTTCTTCAGCTTGAACACTCACCGGGTTTTGTGAAAATAAAAAAAGAGCTAAAAATGCCGTTAAAAAAACAATCGTATTAATAGCTCTTTTGGTGTGTAACATTGGTAACTGCAATATTAAAAAAATCTTTTGCGCTTGCTTGCTTCTTTTTGCTTTCTGCGCTTTTTAACACTGGGCTTCTCGTAGTGCTTGCGTGCTTTGACCTGCCTTAAAGTGCCTTCCCGTTCAATCTTCTTTTTTAGTCTGCGCAAAGCCTTTTCTATAGGTTCATTAGGCCTTAAATCTACTCTTGGCAATTAAATCTCCCCCCTTCGCTCCTTTTTGTTCTGACAATGCGCTTATTATAACAAATACACTAATATTGTCAAATGAATTAAACGATGAGCAATAATTGGGACAGCCACCATTCTTCTTGTGGACAAATAATGGTGGCTGTCCCAATTATTAGACCGCTATTTTTCGAAGGAAATGGCTACCTGGAAGGTAAGATGGTCTTCTTTTATGTCGCCTGTAAAGGGAGGAAACGGCGAAGCTGCATATACGCTGTCTAATGCGCTTTGCGTTAGCGCAGGGTCCAGCGCTGCGGCGCTGCTGTTATTTACCAAATCCACATTTCTCAAATCACCATTATTCAGTATGGTAAATATAAGGTTTATCTCGCCTACTTTAAAAAGATAGGGCTTATTTGTGTTGGCTGCCTGTTGTATTTTTAACCTGACGATATTATAATATTTCAGGTAAGACGGCTGGCTGGACAGGTCAGTAGATTCATGAAAAACGCGCCATTTATCCTGCGTTATTACTTCTTTTAATACGCGTATTTTCTCGGTAGCTGGCGTAATAGGTTTATACGCCTTCTCAAGGGGCTTTACGCTTTTCTTGAGTCCCTGTTTCTGGATGACGGGCGCTGGCTTGCTCTGTTTATACGGCAATGGCGCCTTTTCTATTTTATCTCTGGCGCCGACCAATGCCTGCGGCAGGATGCGGTTTGCTTTTATTGGCGATGCCTTTTTATAATAAGTAACTTCTATGTTCTTTGCTTTGCCGGGTTTTACTTTTACATGGGGAAATATTTTTATAGGCATAATATTAAACACGATGATGATATGGAATGCGACTGATACCAGCAGGCAATTTTTAAATACTTTATCGGAAAACATAGTTATATTATATAGTCTGCTTTAAGCGCTGTCAAGTTTAAGCCTTAAGCGATTTTATACTTTTGTATATCCAAAAACCAATGTTTCCAAAAGCCGTCCCTTAAAACAGGACGGCTTTTGATTATCTCAATTCTTTTTTTGAATATTGGACCGTCAACAACCAGCGTGTGAAATTCCCCGTTTTCGCCGCAGGGGCAAATATTTCTTTTTTTAAGCTCCGCTAAGAAAGATTCGTCTATGTACCTGCCAAGAAATTCCTTTTTAAAAAGCTCTGCTTTGCAGCTGACGACCAGGGCTTTAAATCCGGCGCTAATAAATTCCTCTATTATTTTATCCGGCTCGCTGCCCCACAACGGCTCTATTGGTTTTATTTTCAGTTCACCGCATGTGCGGTTAACCCAGTTCAACTGGTCGCGCAGGTATATATCCCCGAAAACCATTTCATCAACACCTTTGGTTTGCAGGGCAGATACAGCCTCCATAAATTCCTCTTTGTATTTTTTAAGGTTCGCGGTAACTTCCTTCTGCGCCAGAGGAATATCTGTAAGCTCTGCCTGAGCTTTTATGAGCTCGGCTTTTACGCCATGAAAACAGCAGCGCTTGTATTCTCTGGATACAAAATTCAGGAGGTACTTTATTTTATGCCCTGCCTTAATTGCCTTATAGCAGGCAAGGCAGCTGTCTTTACCGCCGCTCCACGAGGCTATTGCTGACATAACCCTCCTTAATTAACCCCCGCCGCTTTGCTTCGCAAAGCGAAACAGCGGGGGTAAGTTCGGACGTATAAGTTACGTTCACTAACGTTCCGTAACTTATGTCCTCACTTAAAAGTCCACCCTTAGCCCGGACATTATGCTAAAGCCCGGCATGGGATAGTCTTTTGATTTTTCATATGTGCGATTAAACATGTTATCTATATTTATAAAATAACGTATATGTTTATCAACGTCATAATACAAGTCTGTGCCGAATACCCAGTAAGGTTTTATCTGAACGTTATTATTCGGGTCGCTATACGCCTTGCTTACATACTGGCTGTGGAATCTTCCTATGATACCCAATGGATGTTTATAAGAAGCGGAGAAATCAAATTTATGCTTTGGCCTGTTCGGCAGGTATCTCTTGGTGTCCTTGTCCTTGCCTTTGGTAAGAGTATAATTAAATTCCGCTGATATATCTTTCATTATAACAGCTTCACCTTCAAGTTCGATTCCTTCTATTCTCGACTTGGCGACATTCCTCGGCTTCCAATAATTAAATCCGAAACTATTGGTATCAGCAGCGTCTTCCGCCCAATTAATAAGATTTTTCATGTCCGTATGAAAATATGTTACGCCCAGTTTTGTATCCAAAGGAATTTTTTTTATCATGAGTAAATCGGCTATGTTGTCAATTCCCACTTCAAATGTCCTGCCTTTCTCAGGCACTAAATTCGGATTTCCCTTGGCCCAGCCGTCATCGGGCCAGTATAAATCATTAAAGGTCGGCACTCTGTAAGATTGGGCAAAAAGCCCTCTTATTTTCCAGTTTTTTATATGCAGAGCCCCGTTTACGCTGGGTGAAACCTGCGTGCCGGTTGTAGAAAAATCGTCAACGCGCGCGCCAGGCGTTACATCAAGTATGTCGAAAAAATGCAAATCCAACAACCCGTAAGCAGACCGGGAAATATAATCATGCTTGCCGCTGGAAGAACTATTTAAGAGGTATTTTTTACCTTCAACTCCAGCCATTATTGTGTAATCTTTAAAAATCGTATAAGTACCCTGGGCATTTATTGCGTGGTCTTTGGTCTGATGGGTAAATTTATCCAAGCCGGGAAAAACAGTTTCGGTAAATTCCAGGCGGTTTAAAGCCATATATCCCTGTATTTTAAGATTGAGTTTGTTATTAAAGTCTGATTCCCACGCAGCGTTTAAGTAATTCTGCCTGTCTTCAAGCTTATCGTCTTCATCCGGCGCCGTAATCTTGCCGGGCGTGCCCAATTCATCCGTATAATACCTGCCGCTGAGCCTTATCTTGTGGTTATCACCGAAATCATATCCTATCTTACTGTAATATGTCTCGGCCTTATACGCTGAATTTTTTCTGTTGCCTTCGGTGTTAGCGGAAGACGCGGACAGAAAATAATTAAAATCATTTAGTTTTGCGCCGTTGGTTATCTCGTGCACGTGCGTGCGAAAAGTGCCAAACCTGCTTGATATGGTGGTTTCAGGCATCGGCGTTTTGCCTTCTTTGGTAATTATGTTGACTGTGCCTCCCACAGCCCCTGCCCCGTACAGGCTGGATGAGGGGCCTCTCACCACTTCTATTTTTTCAATATTTTCCGTTGTATAATTTGACAAATTTACCGTGCCATCCCGCTGGTTATTAAGAAGGATATTATCCACCAAAACAAGCGACTGGCTGGATTCCGCGCCTCGAAACCTTATTGTTGAGGATTGCCCTAATGTGCCTGTATCTTGAACGAGCGCCGAAGGCAAATCATCAAGAAGATAATTAACTGTTATGGGATTTTTATCCTGTATTTCTTCTTCAGTTATAAGGTTTGTGGCTCTGGATACCTGGCCATATTCCTGGTACAATCTCGACGGCGTGATTACAATTTTACCCAGATGAAAAACATCTTCTTTTTCGTCCTGCGCAAAAGCAAAATCAACGTTTACCAAAAGCAGTGTAGCTACTAAAAAACACAAAATTCTTTTCATTATATGCCTCCAAAATAAAAAACCCCGAATGCAGAAACATCTTTGTGTTTCTACGCTCGGGGTTGCACCCTGGTTTATCCCCTTTCGGGGACTTTGCTTCACCCTGCTATATAAATTATGGTTTTTCTCTCGAAACCATAAATTTCCAATACACAGGCAGGTCTTCTGACTCGTGCTTTAAAGCCTACTTATCCAGCGCCTTCCCGTCCCATATTTAGGACAGTGGCATATTCAGGACTTTCGTATGCACATACAGCGGCGGGACCGTTCCCGAAATTTCATCGGGATTCCCTATTAAGGCTTATTGCCACCCGTATAATAAGATATGTCAATTAACTGTATTATATAAAAAAATACTATTATGTCAATAGATTATTTTTAAATTATGCGGCGGAAGCCATTAATGCTGTTATTGTATCTACGGCGACTGCGCGTTCAACGCCGGCCTGCTGGTCCAACATTGTTGAGTCTTCGGCCAGCGTATCCGTCAAAGGATATTCGAGCACAAGACAACTGCCATGCCCGGCTGCAGTATGTTCTTCTGACACATATAAATCACCGCCAAAACTTCTCATTATTTCTCTTGCAAAATAAAGCCCCATGCCGCTGCGCCTACCTTTAAGTGTCTGCTCTTGTGAACCTTCCAATTCTTCCATAGCGCCGGGTTCGCTAAACAAAGAATTACGAATAAAATCCTTTGACATGCCGTTTCCTGTATCCTGTATTATCAATCTCGCGTAGCCGCGGCGTTCTAAACTATAACTAATGCTGACTCTTTTTTCTGCCTTTTCATCAGGCATATATTTTATAGTATTGCCCAATAATTCTAAAATTACAAAATTCTTCAAGGTGTTGGGCCTGGTGGAAATCATGACAGGCCCTTTGTCGTTATCTTCGTTATGGTCCAGCTGTATGCCCGCTATTTCAAACTCTCCGCGGACTTCCTCTGTCGCCTCAGTAACTATCTCGTGCAGGCTAATAACGCGCATTGGTTCTTCTTCGGCACTGCCTTCGGCTAGTTCCATCAACCGCTCTACCAGCTCGGGGATTCTTTTCGTTATCCTATAGATAACCTTGCTTGCCTGTTTTACAGCATCGGCACTTAGCATACACCAAAAGCGCTGTTCCCCTGATTCCAAACGAAACTGCACGCCTTCAAACTTAATCCCTGCGCCTTCTGCTGCTCTGAGTAAGCTTGGGAAATGCACAGCTTGCTCTTTTAGTATATATTCTTCGTTGATAGGAAATCCTGACTCTACCAGCGCGGAAATTAAATCATTTACACTGCGGTTGTTTATCGTCGCCAAGTATAAAATCAAAGGATTGTGCGCTAAGGGGTGCATAGAGTAAGGTCCAATTCCAATATCAGGAGATACGTTTATTGAATTATAACGCACATAATCGCTATCTCTAATTTCTCCCGCTATGCCCTCTATTTCACTTCCCCCCGCAGCAAGTAATTCTAGCTCCTCTATGGGTGAGCTTAAATATTGTCCCAGCAAAGGAAATATTTCGCTTAGCGCCTTTAATACTCCGGCATATGTTTCTTCTATTTTTATATAGGCTGTTTGCAGCCTATGCACAACACTATAAAGATCGTGTAACGCTTTAAGCGAATCAACGGTTATATCTAAATAGTGAATGTCATCCGGAAGGCCACGCCCTGATTCTCTGAGTTTACGCTCAACTGCCTTGGGGTGGTCTTTATAACCTCTGATCTGAAGCAAACATGCAGCTAAATTCGCGTTGCATGAAGCCAACAAGGCGCTAAGGGGCGTACTGTGGAAAATAATGTCTTCTTCCAATTCATTAATATCAGCGTGCGCCTGTTTAACTATATCCATCAGCGCAAGGATATTGCCTTCTGTCGTGTTGCGTGTCTCTATCCCGTCTGATACCGCAATGTGTTCTTCGTCTGTTAAATATCCTGTAAATCCGGCAACTACAAAAAATGAATTCTTAAGATCGTGAAAATTAACGCCTATTTCGCTCAAGCGCTGAACTATTCTGTTAAGTTTCCGTAATCGGCTGTTGGCGTGCTCGAGCTGTTCCTGTCTTGCTTTAAGAGAATACATTAGATATATTTTTTCAAGCGCGTATCCAGCCTGAAAAGCATATGATTGTAATGCGCGTAATTGAAATGGGCTTATGTGCCCAGTTACCCAGATAACGCCCAAAAGCACAGGGCTATCGCCCCTTTTAAGTGTTGGCGCATAAATAGCCTGATATGTTATTGTGTTGGCATCATTACCAAAGTTTGCTATGTCGGCGGCAAGCACTTTCTGTTCTGACGCATTATATCCTAACCTCTCGGCAGCTCTCCTGCGGTCAGAAACATGCCATGTGCCGCGTTGCAAATCTAACCAGCTATCAGCCGAACATAACTTGTTTCTAACTTCGGCAGAAAGGTTACCCTGCACAGCTCGTTCAAAAAACCATTTTCCTCCTGAAAACGGGCAAGCCTGTTTATGCCTTGACTGCCATGGCCTTTGCGCAATATATTGCACCTTCCAGCCGATATGTTCCTGCTCATCCACAACCTGTATTATTTGCCTTGCTAATTCATCTGTGTCCGGAAAGTAAAGAGCGTGATTTGAATTAATTCCTACGCCCTCTATTACCATATGCATGGCTTTCTCAACTTCATTTAAAGCGCGTTCAAAGTCTATGTTTTCTTCCGAATGATTATGAATATCATCCAGGGAATCAAGAAGCGTCCTGCTTGCCATCATTAAAGGATTGCGTCCACTAGCGTCCCTGCTGTCTTGAGGTTTTAAAAGAATATCTTCGCCGGTAAACTTTTTTCCCAGGGCCCAGAATTCTTCCTCAAAATTAATCGGGCCGACCATAAATCCTGTATCTTCTGCAACCCTTACCAGAAAATCTGCGCTGCCTACATCCATGTAATAAAATTGTACTCTTCTGGCTCCTGTATTATGCGACACGTTTTCAAGGGCAAAGTTCAGCAATTTAAAGGCTGCGTCTGTATTGTAAAAGTGAGGATTCACCGTAAATTGCCTTACGCGTATCAAGTCGCCTTCCAGATAAAGGCATATAGACGCTGCTTCGTTGTCTTCAACTGCAATTTTATTATTAACGTGATAATCAGCGTCTGCTTTAAAATTAAAATTGCCATCCTGTAATCGTAATGCTTTTACCATGAGCATTCTCTTGCCTTTATCGTCTGGATAGGCAGCCAGCCATTTAGCGCGTAAAGCATCGGATATTTCCTGGTAGCTCTCTGTACGCATAGTCGCGCTTGTATCGGAACTGCACGCTGATGAAATTGGCCTGAGATAGTTTTCCTGCGCAAGGCCTACCGGCGGATAGCAATTAAGCCCGGCTGCATTTAGCATAAAACAAATCACTGTTATTAATATTTTTTTATATATCTTTTTCATAAAAATAGGCATATATACCTCTACTAAAGTATCAAACCCGCCGTAATAGGCAGTTAGAGACATTCTATATAAAGCATGGATTTACAAGGAAGGGATATTTTCTTCTGTGCTGATACCCCAGAATGGATTGTATTTTTTAAGAGCAAAAATGTACCAGCTTGTCGAGGCAATGTGAGGCGAGGCAAAATAGCTGAAATTTGTAAAACCTGTCGTAACGCCGTCCCTGGAAGCCGCAACCAGGGAGTATCCATCTGAATGCAGCGCAGTCGACTGCGCTGTTCTTAAGACATCCAGGAAATGCGCGGATCGGTTGGTTAAGCCGTAATGGCCCATAACCTGATATGCGCATGCAATATTTGCGGTGCCTTCAAACCATACGCCGTCAGGCTCCGGCGAATACCAGTTGCCGGCAGATGGGTCTGTGTTAATACCGTAGTCAAACCCTTCGAAATTATCATCGGTTGCGCGCAGGTTATTATAAACCCAGTCAACCCCCTTGTATCGCTCGGTTAACGGGCCAAAAGCTAGCACTGGGTACGCATTTGCATCCTCTACGAGATTATACCTGTTAACATAATTACTATCGTCAGAGCCGCAGAAATACCTCTTGGCAGTAGTATCCCAGCATGCATCTATATACTGTTTTGTATTATTTGCCCTGTCTTTCCATTTTATATTATTTGTTATAAGGTATAATCTGGCAAAGGCAATATAAGCATCAGTATTTTGCTCTACGGATTTATAATATGCCACATTATTGTATTTATCGATACTATGCCGATATCCCACATGCGATGAATCATATAATTTAGCATGAAGGAAATCGCCGATTTCGGTGGCTGCCTGCAGAAATTGATTTTTTGCCGCCTGGTCTGAATCTTGCGCGTCGGTATAATACCGCGAAAGCGCGATTATCGCCCATGAAAGCGCGCCCAGCCCGGATTGGGAAAATGAAATATCACTCGGTACCTGCGAGGTAGAGGCAGTCCTTAAGTCCTGGTGTGCATAATAAACATCGCGAAGCCTTTTCTGGCCTGAAGGGTCATGATTAAAATGCCATACTAAAGCCTGACATATTCTTTTTGCGCGTAAGGTGTAATCGTCCGCATGGTCTCCGCCTTCTTTACCTTTTAACACAAACGCGATAGCTGCAAGTGAATTATCGTAAACAAACGCCAGCTTGCATAGATCACTTCTGGATGTATATGCGTCATAAGGCCCGAAAGGATAAGGAAAGCTGTAATTTTCTACAAGGCGGGCGGTATCTGCCGAAATATATTTGTCCATCTGGTCTAACAGGAATTCATATGCGTCTTCTTCGCTCTCTAAAGCAGGACTCATGTTAAGGGTTATTGAATCATTATATACCGCGGACCAGTTGCCGGCTCTGTCTTTATATTTCACATATACTCTTTTTAGCCCGCTGCCTGTCGGCAGTGTGAATATTCTTTGTGATGCAAAAGCTTCTGCGGAGGAATAGGTGGTGCCGTTAGTTGAAAAGCACATTGACTCAACGCCGCTTAAGGCATCTGTTGCTGAAAGCGTAAGCGTTACCTGCGTTGAATCAGTTGACTGGGCGCCGTTATTTATGGATACACTGCCCTGTGGTACTGTTTTATCTATTGTAAAACTCGGAACATTATAAGTAGCTGTATTTGCAGCTGCGTCCCGCGCGCTAATAACTATATTAGAGTAAACGCCTTGCTGTGCATACGGAGAACTGTCACCGCTTAATACAATCGAAGCTGCAGGAGTGATATTATCGGTGGCGCTTGGGTTTAAATAAACATTCTGGTTTGTGTATGTCGCGGATGGCTGCCTGTTGATACTTATCTGAGGCCTTGTTGTATCAAGTATAATAGTGTCAGAGGCAACCGACGACCACAGGCCCTGCGAATCTTTAGCCTTTACATATATTTTCCTGGTTCCGTCACCTGCGCTTAACGTGTAGCTATAATATTCCGCATAAGGTATGGGACTGGAAAAGCTGCTGCCGTTTTCCGAAAAGCACATACTCACAAAGCTGCTTTTATTGGTAGTCTTGTATATTTTTAGAATTAAAGACCTGTTATCCTGAATAAATTTTTCAGAGTCGGGCATAAAAACATGCAGCTGCACTGTCCTGCTATTTGCATATTGAGCGTTGTTGTTTATTGTTATTTGTACGGCAGGCGCATTGTTACAGCCGGCAGATATAACGGCCGCTAAGGCAATAAGTATAACTAGGCAGTATTTTTGATTAGAGTTTGTGTACATATAATATATCCTATATGTGTAAGTATATCATATATATCGTTTGGTGTCAATATTTTTATATACTTTTTTAAAGTTAGATAGAAGTTTACTTCTTTCCTACTTTTTCTGGTGCATCTGTCGGGATATTGCCTAAAATAATTTGCGGGTTTATGCCGTCTTTCGCGATAATTATTTTGGCGTTATTTTTCAGAGAGCGCTCGACCATTTCTATTCTTCTTAGTTCGACGGCGTTTCCCTTAAAATATTTCTGCGCAGCTTCATTTACAAGCTCAATTGCCTTTGCTGTTCCTTCAGCAGTCTTTATTTCAGCTTCCCTTTGACCCTCTGCAAGCTGTATGGCCGCAAGCTTATCTTGTTCCGCTGCCTCATATCTTCCTGTTGCTTCTAATTTCATTGCCCTGCGGTTTTGCTCCGCTGTTTTTTGCTTGTGCATTGCCTGCTTTATATCTTCTGGCGGGTCAATAAGCTTTATTTCGACTTTATCAATATTTATTCCCCACTCTTCTGCAGTTTTATCCAAATCTTTTTCAAGGTTTTCCGATATCTTCTGTCTTGCCGTCAGGCTTTCATCAAGCGTAAGGTCTCCAAACTGCTGCCTTAAATTTGTCTGGGCTAACTGCATGACAGCGTATTTCCAATTATCAATACTGTAATATGTTTTCTTAATCGATTCCTCGGCTGCTATCGGTTTTGCCCAAATAATACCATCCACCTGTATCTCAACATTGTCCTTTGTTATAACCGGCTGAGCAGGTATATCAAGGGTGTGCGAGCGTATGTCGCGCATTTTAACAGTTTCCATAAAGGGTATTATCCAGTTAAGCCCCGGATTCAGGTAGCGGTTATACTTTCCCCAGGTTTCTACTATTCCCCGGTGTGTCTGGTGTATTATCTTTATGCCCATTAATATAACAAGAACAATTGCCACTATTATAATTTTCATTATAAACATAACATCCTCCTACATTAAACGTCTTTATGCGTTATAAGCCCAAAACCAACCCAACTTGCGATAATTATCAGGCAGCTTATCGCAACACAATTTACAATAAGAAATTTCCTGTCAAGCGATGACTTTTCCCTCTGCAAAATATCCAGCATATATTCGTCTGTCGCATTTTTAAATATTGTATCCGATTTTGCCTGCTTAGTTAATATGGATTTTGTCTGCTGTTGTATAGACGAGCTTTTACTCATTAAGGGAAACCCTATCAGGACATAGTTTAGCCCTAAAACCATAAGCACCGTAAATCCTATCCATATTCTTGCTTTGTGTGTCATAAAAAACTCCTGCTATTTTGATTATTCGGTAGCATTATATCACCCAGTTTATATTTTGTATAGTAATTTGCGTGCTCTTAAGCTTGTGCCATATGCAAAAAAATACCTCCACATTTTGGAGGTAAACCCCCACAGTAATGCATTGGTGTTTAGATTAAATTAAAATTTTAGTAACTCGGCAGGTTTTGTCTTAAGTGCTTTAGCAAGTCTTGTAATGGTGGTTAATCGTACATCTGGAGGCGTCTTTCCTTCTATCCTTTGTATATATTTATAGCTAGTTTCGGTAAGTTCAGCCAATCGCTCCTGCGTAAGCCCTCGTTTCTTGCGAAACTCTATAATTTTCCTACCCAATTTTACCCCTACACAAGCACCCATGCGTTATATTATTGCATGGCGTTTTATTATTTGACACCCCCATATGTGGTGGTGTATACTTTACTGTGGACAAAAACGAAATCTACCATAATTGCGGCCAATTTATGACCGAAAAAGACACCTATGACATCGGAAAAATCGGAAATGGAGAAGTTTATAGGGTTTTAAAAAGCAAGGGGCAAATAAAATAATGAAAAAACAATTATCTATTCTTTTTCTGGGCAAAGAGAACGATCTTTATGTCGAGAAAGCCTTAAAATTTTGCGAATTAAATTTTAAAGTCCATAGCTATTTAAGCGAGTGGGGAAAATGTTTGCCTAAAGATATCGGATGGTGGGAAGGTGATTATATAGTAAGTTATTTATCACGATGGGTTTTACCTGCATATTTGCTTAAAAGAGCTAAGGTTGCATCTATAAATTTTCATCCTGCTCCTACAGAATATCCTGGTGTTGGATGTAACAACTTTGCTTTGTATGAATCCGCGAAAGAATACGGTGTTACTTGTCATCATATGTTGCCTCTTGTCGATACGGGAAAGATTATCGCAGTAAAGAGGTTCCCATTATTAGAAACAGATACTGTCGCTACCTTGCTCTCAAGAACATATGATTACCAACTCGTTTTATTCTACGAAATCATGAATATTATTCTTGAAAGAAAAAAACTTCCAGTTTCTAAAGAAAGTTGGTCGCGCAAACCATTTACTAGAAAAAAGCTCAACCAGCTAGGGCAAATATCTCCCCATATGGATAAAGATGAAATTGTGAAAAGAATAAGAGCAACCACATTTGGTACCTGGAATCCAACTGTTAATCTGGAAGGATTTATTTTTGAATTAAAGAAAGATATGCCGCCATCGTAAAGCGTCCTTTTTGCTCTAGCCATAAAAATACCTCCTTTTTACGTTTATATATAGCATAAGCTTATTTTAAGCCTTCACTATAATAGACGGTTTTGGGAGGTAAATTATTTCAATTATTTTTATTCGCTAGGGTGTCCCCTTGTGGGATGGCACCGAATTTGTTACGAAACGATTCGGAAGATTCTTCTTTTTTAACGGTTTGTGATTGCAAAGGCGCAATTTCTTCAATTGTAAGAACTGCCTTGGAATGGGGTAAATACGTAACTTTATAGGTCTTACCCTCGAAGATAAACTCGGGATAGAAAAAAACATGCAAAGTAACCTCACCTATTCTAAAATCTTGGCTAAACCAAAATCTAAGGGGAAAAAATAAACCGCCATGATTTGCATAAGCTACTTTTCCTGTTAAGCGGGCTGGCTCTATGCAAAAAAAGGTATCTTGCAAGATCGGAACGTTTATAAAAATAATGCAAAATAACAATACCAGAACGAAAAAACTTCTTATTAAAAATAAGAACGCCTTCTTTATTATTTTATTTCCAATTTGCTTGGGTGCATTCTTTGTAGGGTCTACCATAAACATTTTAACTGTAATAAATATAGCAAAAAATAATAATAGTAATGCAGCAAAATTTATCTTGATTAAAGGGGGTATGGTCATCTATATCTCCTCCGTCTGACTACCGTTTTCTTGTTGTTTGTTATTGTTTTTCCTGCTGTTGCAGAAATAGTTTTTATTCCAACCTCAACAAGCTCTCTTTTGTAGCTCCTTTGCGCTATTTTGCCGGAAATTAAGGCTTTTAGGTTTTTTGCAGGTCTGCCTGGACCTCTAGGGACAATCTTGTTGCCTAAATAGGACATGACGGCCCCTTCAAAAGTATCTTTGGCTAAACTTAAAAGATCAAACTTTTCATTTCTATTTAATTTCTGGATGATTAGGGTCAGGTCCGCTGGGGACACATCTCAAGCGCTTTATCAACAATGTGTTCATATGGTCTGCCTTGGTTAACGTATTCTATGTAATTTTTCTGTCTTTGCTGTGACGAAATGGCCAACTCGTTATATATTGCATTAGTTGTAATTATATCATCCTTTCTACCTTTCGCATAGTAGTTATAGCTTGAATAGGGATATTCGGATATATTCTCTACCATGTTAGCCCGCAATGGATTTCTCTCGATGTATCTTGCGCATTCCAAAAGATATTCATCTTTATCTATAAAAAAGCTTTTATATCTTCCTTGCCATAAAGAACCTGTAAATTTGTATTTTCTTTTATAATATAAGGTATACGAAAGGTTAAGGCATTGCAAGAATTTCGGCATATCATGGCCATTTATGATGTGCATAAGAAAATGTACATGATTAGGCATAAGGCAATAATGAAATATCTGGCATTGGTATAGTTTTAGATATTTTCTTAGTAAAGATTTAAAGTAAGAATAATCAGCAACTAACTCGAACACCCTTCTTCGGTTATTACCTCTTTGTATTATGTGATGGTACGATTCATCCGCTATTATACGAGGTTTTCTAGCCATAAAAATACCTCCTTTTTACGTTTATGCATAGCTTAAGCTATATTTTAGCCCTCACTATACTAGACGGTTTTAGGAGGCAAATTATTTCAAAAAAATGATATTTTTGTTATTTTTTATCTTAAGACCTGTCCCTGCGGGACCTGACCCCATTCACATGACCCCATTCACACTCTGGTAATGATACGAAGTTCCAGCCATCATCACTTTATGAGAAAGAACTGCTTGTATTATAACACGTTATGACAAACCTACAAAAATTTTTCTAAAAAACCAAGGGGGTGCGTTTTGTAGGTTTTACAAGCGGAAAGCGCAATAAAAATACTAAACCATTGCTTTTTTTACAGACGGACGCAAAAGCATAAAAATTATAAAAACATCGATAAATATTGCTAGTATATAAAAAGTTAAGCTTTTATCGGGACCGTGTAATAAATTACTGTAGATATTCATTAGTCCTAAAGGTATAGCTATAATATTTAGCACAATAGCAAAAATTCTAGCCCATTCCCTAAAAAAGACCAATCCAATACCTGTTATGATTTTACAGATAATATCAATCGAGAGAAGCCAATATACAACTATATATAAAAATTCCAATGGTGAAATATCATATTTATATGACATGCTATATTTAGCAAATGCTGGTAATGCAAATATATTAAGTAAAATCAAATACCCGCCTATTATTAATACTATTTTTGGCTTTTTCATCTTGACCGTTCAATTATCCTGTTTACATCTACCCAGCGTTTATTTTTATAAAGTTCGGAGTTATGCACACTAAGGCTACGTCCTCTTTCGTAAAACGCAGAATCATATCCAAATCTTTCACTAAAATAATTCATTCTATTATTTAGTTCAATATTCACAAATGTAACCGTCTTTTTTAACTCTTTTATGGTACCTACATCTGTACTGAAATTCCCTGCTATGTCGCATATTTTTTCAAATGTAACCTTGAGACCGTTTTTCATTTTTTCTAGTACGCTCCTATTGTGTGCTTGTGTATCTGCTCCATGCATAAAACTCTGCCAGCCAGCAGTGTAGCTATAACCTGCTGCAAAACCTATGCCAGGATGATTAGGGTCAGGTCCGCTGGGGACACATCTCAAGCGCTTTATCAACAATGTGTTCATACGGTCTGCCTTGGTTAACGTATTCTATGTAATTTTTCTGTCTTTCTCGTGGTGAAATGGCCAACTCGTTATATATTGCATTAGTTGTAATTATATCATCCTTTCTACCTTTCGCATAGTAGTTATAGCTTGAATAGGGATATTCGGATATATTCTCTACCATGTTAGCCCGCAATG